>TARA_R110002073_G_scaffold311660_1_pt1 | contig 46303 bp, 39 predicted proteins | sample TARA_R110002073 | Tara Oceans TARA_R110002073 (sample SAMEA4397174) | marine metagenome | biome: Polar Biome; feature: [DCM] deep chlorophyll maximum layer (ENVO:01000326); material: water (ENVO:00002006), including particulate matter (ENVO:01000060) such as... | depth 40 m
CGCGCCGTCCGTGAACGGCGTGACGAGTGCAGGTAGTGAACCTTGTAACATAAACACGCTCCTATTCTTGCGTTGCTGGGCAAGCGCCCGATTGCTGATGGCAATACGACACGTTGGAACCCACCGCGCCATGACCTATGGTGCAAGGCTGTAGCCTTTGACCAGTAGGAAATGCAAGTGATGAGAAGCGCCTTCGCAACACTGATGATGGTTTTTGCCCTCGTCTTGCCAGCACACGCTGAACGCCCCAGACCGTTGGGGTGGGCGATGGACGCCATGCGTGCGGGCAATTGGGACAACGCCGGTTTGATCGCACAACGCGACGGGCCAGTCGCTGCGGACGTTATCGAATGGCATCGCTTGCGTGCGGGTCGCGGGACCTATGCAGAGGTCATGGATTTTCTTGCCCGACGGCCTGACTGGCCCGGGGAGGCATATCTGCGCAAACGCTCAGAAGAGGCGGTGATAAGGGAAGGTGACGACGCGATCCTTGAATTTTTCAAGGCGCAGTCACCCCAAACGCCCCGCGGTGTCCTTGCCCATGCCGGTGCCTTGATCCGTGCCGATCGGTTGGGCGAAGCACAGGCGCGTCTGGTCTTGGCGTGGCGCACAATGCCCATGGACAGTATCTCGCAGGCGCTTTTTCTTGCAGACCACGGGGAATTGCTCAAACCGCACCATGCGGCACGGCTTGATGAAATGCTGTGGCAGCGCAATCATGTAGATGCGCAGCGGATGTTCGATCTGGTAAGCGACGCTGATAAGGCCCTTGCCGAAGTGCGCATGGCTCTGCAAAAACGCGAAGGCGATGTAAATGCGATGATCGACGCCTTGCCGGCAAGCAAGGCAAGCGACCCGGGCCTTCAGGCGGACCGCTTTGAATGGCGAATCCGTAAGGGATTTCAGGACAGCGCAAAGGAACTGATCCTGTCGCAATCCGTCAGCGCCACTGCTCTTGGTCATCCTTCGGCGTGGTCGAACCGGCGACGGGCACTGGCACGCGATGAAATGCGTAACGGCGACCCTGCTCGCGCCTATAAAATCGCATCAAGGCACTTCCTTGAAAGCGGGTCTGATTTTGCGGATCTGGAATGGCTGTCCGGCTATATTGCATTACGGTTTCTAAAGGACCCCGAACTGGCACTGACCCACTTTCAAGCGCATGACGATGCCGTCGAATCCCCCATTAGTCAGGGCCGTGCGGGCTATTGGCAAGGCCGTGCCCTGGAAGCCATGGGCGATGCCGGAGGAGCGGCCAAGGCCTACGCGCATGGCGCGAAGTTTCAGTCGTCTTTCTACGGCCTTTTGGCAGCGGAACGCGGAAATGTACCATTTGACATAGAACTGGCTGGTGAGCCACCAAAACAGGACTGGCGCACATCACCGCTGTCGCAGGCACCGTTGTTTCAGGCAGGAATGCTGTTGCAGGCATCAGGGGAATTGGACACCGCCGAACGCTTCTGGACACATCTGGCCGGACAATTGATGGCCGAGGATGCGTCGTTGCTGGGTCAGGCCGCGATCGACGTCGGGCGACCTCACCTCGCGGTCATGATCGGCAAACGCGTTGCACAGCGTGGCATCACGATTGCGGCCCCCTACTATCCGCTGCATTCCGCGATAAAGCTCGATCTGAATATGGCGCCGGAAATGGTGTTGGCTATCGCGCGCAGGGAAAGTGAATTCGACCCCGGTGTCCAAAGCTCTGTCGGTGCAAGAGGGCTGATGCAGCTGATGCCCGGAACTGCGCAAGATGTCGCTAAGGGGCTTGGCGTTATGGCGCAACATGCCACGGACCGTCTGATAGCTGACCCCGATTACAACGCACTATTGGGGTCTGAATATCTGTCTCAGATGGCGGGCCGGTTTGACGGCAATGTCGTCATGGTGTCGGCCGCTTACAACGCTGGCCCATCCCGACCAGCGGGCTGGATGCAAGAATATGGTGACCCCCGCAAGGGCGATATAGACATAGTCGACTGGATCGAGATGATCCCGTTTCGCGAAACCCAGAACTATGTGATGCGCGTTACAGAAAGCCTTCCGGTGTACCGCGCACGCTTGGGCAAGGACCCCCTGCCGCAGCTATTTAGCAAGGAGTTGACCGGATCGACCCTGTTGCCGTTCGCGCCAAAACGTGAATAGTCCTGCCGCAACGATAAGCCCCGCTCCGACGGCGACGTTGGTGCGGATATTTTCGCCGAACACCGATATCCCGATGATGCTGGCAAACACCAATTGCAAATATGCGAAGGGCTGGACCGCGCTGGCTTCGGCGACCTCGTAACACCGGATCAGCAGCCAATGTCCGGTAACGCCCGTGACACAAAGCAACCCCATGTACATCCAGTCCGTGCTGGTCATCGGTTCCCAAAACCAGATGCCGACAAAGGTCATCGCTATGGCCCCTGTCACCCCCGTCCAGAAAAAACTTGTTGCGGCCTTGTCGTTGCGCGCAGCGTATCGGGTCAGCAAGCCATAGATCGCGAACAGCGCCGCCGCGACCAGCGGAATTGCCGCTGCCGGGTCGAATACGCTCATTCCCGGCTGCAAGATTATCAGCACCCCGACGAAACCAACCCCGATCGCCGCCCATCTTCGCCAGCCAACACTTTCACCAAGCACCGGGCCGGAAAGTGCTGCAACTAACAACGGGTAGCACGTGAATACGGCGTGGCTTTCAACCAATCCCAAGACCGTGAAGGCGACGATCATCACGCAAATTTCCGCCGCGAGCAACAGTCCGCGACATGCTTGCAAGATCGGCTGGTTGGTCTTGGCCGCAGCACGCACGCTGCCACTATGACGTTTGGCGATCGCGATGACAAAGGCTGCGAAGAACCAGTACCGGATCATCACCACCATCAGCACGTTGTATTCGGAAGCCAGATGCCGCGAAAGTCCATCCTGAACCGCGAATACAAAGGTTGTGAGAACCATCAAGGTGATGCCCAACGGAACGTTGTTGGATTGCGCCATCGCAGCGGCGCGGTTAGTGACGCGGCTCACACCCGTACAGCCCGCGTCATGTGACGTTTGCGGCCATACCCTTTGGTACGCTCAACGGCGAAACCCGACGCCTCCAGGGCGCGCCGTACTATACCGGCAGCGGTATAGGTGGCAGCAGTCCCGAACTGGGCGGTGTGACGCCAAACATCTGCCATCAGATCAGGCCCCCACAGCTCTGGGTTTTTAGCGGGGGAAAATCCATCGAGAAACCACGCATCTGCCAGTCCTTGCCAACGTGGCAGAGTCTGTCGGGCGTCCCCGATGATCACCGTCAGATTGATATCTCCAAATCTAAACTCGCCTCCTTCGGGGTTCCACGCCGACAGCAGGGCATCGCGCTTGCCGCCAAACGCGGGGAAGGCTTCGTGCGCCTGCGCCATGTCCTCTTGCGTCATTGGGAACGCCTCGAACGAGGTGAAATGCAGACGCCCCATGCAGCCTTTCCTTTCCCACGCATCCCATGCGACAAGAAAATTCAAACCGGTGCCAAACCCCAGCTCTGCAATGCGGAACCCGTCACCGAACCGGTTGGGAAGATCATTACCCTCAAGATATACATGGTGAGTTTCTTCAACCCCGTTGTCGAGGCTGAAGTACGGATCATCGAATTTGGTCGACACAGGCACACCGCGGTCATTCCATTCAATATCGGCTGTCTGGTTCTGCATGGTGCGACCTTGTGTTAAGCGGGCGTTGGCGAACACTGTGCAAAATGAATAAGGATTGGCAATGGCCGATATAACAATACGCGGTGCCGGTATTTTTGGTTTATCGGTAGCCTGGGCTTGCGTAAAACGCGGTGCCGCTGTCAAAATTATAGATCCCAACGGGCCGGCATCCGGAAGCAGCGGTGGCATTGTCGGCGCTTTGGCCCCCCATGTGCCAGAGAACTGGAACGCCAAGAAAGCCTTTCAGCTTGAGAGCTTGCTGATGGCCGAAGATTTCTGGGCCAATGTGGAATCCACCGGCGGAGGCCGGTCAGGCTATGCGCGCAATGGGCGTCTGCAACCAATCGCCGATGGCCACGCCTTGGTACTTGCCCAACGTCGTGCCGATACCGCGCGCGCCCTGTGGCAGCAAAACGCAACCTGGGAAATCGTGCCCGCAACCGACACGCCATGGGAACCCGCAAGCCCGTCAGGCTGGATCATCCGCGATAGTCTGAGCGGGCTCATTCACCCTAAGGGTGCCTGTATGGCACTGGTTCAGGCGCTGGCGGTCAAAGGTGTCCGGGTCGACGCCGAGGGACCGGACCTGGGTCAGGTTCTATGGGCCACGGGGGTGGCTGGGCTGCTCGATATGACGGCCAATCATTCTCGCGCGGTCGGAAATGGGGTCAAGGGACAGGCAGCGCTGTTGGCTTATGATGCGCGGGGCTTGCCGCAGCTATTCGCGGGGGGTGTGCATGTGATTCCGCACGGCGACGGTACTGTCGCCGTCGGGTCAACCTCGGAGCGCGACTATACCAGCCCAAATCTGACAGACACCCAATTGGACGACGTAATTTCAGCGGCGCGTTCAGCCGTTCCTGCCCTGGATGATGCACCGGTGATCGCGCGTTGGGCCGGCGTACGCCCACGAAGCCGAAGCCGGGCCCCGATGCTGGGACCATGGCCGGGAAAATCCGGCCATTTCATCGCCAACGGCGGTTTCAAGATCGGCTTTGGCATGGCCCCGAAGATAGCAGAGGTGATGGCCGATCTGATGTTGGAAGCACGCGACACCATTCCCGACGGTTTCCGGATCGAGGACAACTTTTAGGCTTGCGCGACCATACATTGCCGCCCGTCGGGGCCTTGCACCCACAGATCGCGCCCCTTTCGGCACAGCGACGCTGTTTCGGAATGTATTAACGGAGCAGTCGCGCGAAAGCTGAACCGGGTCAGCGGTCCCAGTTCATCTTGGGCTTTCAACATGAGCATCTGTGCCAGCAACGGGCCGTGGACCACCAGCCCGCCATACCCTTCGACGTCGCGGGCGTAATCGGTATCGTAATGAATTCGATGCCCGTTGAACGTCAGGGCGGAATACCGAAACAACAAGGTCGAGGTAAAACTGACCGCACTGATGGTTTCCGCGTCTTGGCGCGCCGGAACCAGCGTCGGTTTCGATGGGCCAGATATCTCGTCTGGTAAATAGACCAGATCCTGCAATTCTGTCAGGCACAGCGTTTCATTCTGCCAGATTTCGTGGCGGAGGGTCACAAACCCCAGCGGGCCGCTGCGTCCCGTCTTATGCTGCACGCTTTCACAGCTCGTACGTTTTTCCGCCCCTACGCCCGCGATCAAAGGCATAGAAAATGTCAATTTCCCCCCTGCCCACATCCGCCGCGGCAATCCCATATCCGGGATCAGTCCGCCTACCGCAGGGTGTCCATCGCGGCCCAGCTCATGCGGCGGATGAGGTTCCCAAAAGTAAAGCTGGTGAAAAAATGGCGGAAGTGGTGCGCCTGCTTTCACCGATGGCTGCTGCCCCAAAGCGACCTGAAACGCCGCCGCCCGAGCAGGATCGATGCTGTCGTTGGTGCACTGCTGCTGAAGGGTCGACGCGTCAGTCATGAGTGAATGTTAATTCAGCAATGACGGTGCCGCAATCGCTAGCTTTAGGGGCGGCTTGCGCGACGACTGTCGTTGCCTGTGACACGGATAAACATCGATACAACGTAAAAAAGGCCCCGGCGGCAGCCGGAGCCTCATTTGCCTGATTGCGCGGGATCACGCGTTTGGCAAAATCACGATCTCTACGCGGCGGTTCTGGGCCTTGCCAGCGGCGTTGAGGTTGCTGGCAACGGGCTGGCTTTCACCACGTCCGACCGTTTGGATACGACCGTTTGGCACCCCATTCGCGATCAACACGTTCGCGACGGCGCGTGCGCGGCCTTCTGATAGCTGCTGGTTATAAGCGGCGTCACCGTCGCTATCGGTGTGACCGATGATCTGTAACGTGGACTGGCTATAGACGTTAACGTTACGAGCAAGTGCTGCAAGGTCGCTTTGCATACCGGCCTGGACGTTGGTGCTGTCTGTGGCGAACAGGATATCTTGTGGCAACGTCACAATCAGACGGTCACCGGTGTTGGTGATAATTACGTTTGAATTAAGCTGGCGACGTAGGTCTGCCTCTTGCTTATCCAAGGAATACCCGACACCTGCACCAATTGCGCCGCCCGCCAGGGCACCAACCAAGGCACCGTCTGCACGATTGCCGTCACCCTTGGACAACGCGCCGATAACAGCACCAGCACCTGCACCGATCAGCGCGCCGTTGCGAGTTTTTGCGTTAGGGTCGTTGGGATTGCCGCCGATTGGGCCAGGTTCGCAAGCACTTAGCGCCAGAACGCCAGTAAGAGCCGCAGCGAGAGTCATTTTCGAAACTATCATATTCATTTCTGCCTTTAGGTTTGAGCCCCGTTCGGGCGAGGCAATCACCGTTCAACGCCATACATCACCAATGGTTCCGGTTGAATATGATTTATGACATCTGTCGGCGGCAACCCGCTTACAATCGTTAGCATTCCAACACGTCGGCCCGCGCCGATTCGTAAGCAAGCAGTGCCCGTTTGACCGGTATTCCCCAATGATAGCCCCCCAGTCCGCCAGACTTGCGCAAAGCGCGATGGCAGGGGATCAGCCAACTGACGGGATTGCGCCCAACCGCCGTCCCCACCGCACGCACAGCTTTGGGAGAGCCGACCATCTGGGCGATTTCCGAATAGGTCGTGACGTATCCCGAAGGGATCCTGAGCAGTGCTTCCCAAACCTTGATCTGAAAAGGGGCTCCGATCAAGTATAGCGGTGCGGTCTCGCCCGGACGATCTTGTGCACCGAAGGCGATCTTTACCCAGTCATGCAACATATCAGGGTTTTCGAAGAACTGCGCACCCGGCCAACGACACCGCAAATCCGCCATTGCTTCGTCCTCTCCCATTTCGGCGGAAAACGCCAAGCCGCAAATACCGCGATCGGTTCCCATTACCAGCGCCGGCCCGAATGGGCTGTCGAACCACCCCCACGCTATTTTCAACCCTGCGCCTTTGCGGGCGAAATCACCGGGACTCATGGCTTCCCAACGCAGGAAAAGATCATGCAAGCGGCCAGACCCGGACAAGCCCAATTCGTGCGCCGTACCCAATGTGGTGAAGCGTTCGGTCAGCAGGATTCGAGCGTGATCCATCATCAGATATTGCTGATACCTTTTCGGCGAAACGCCTACCCAGCGCGAGAACAGCCGTTGAAAATGCGCCGCACTCATCCCCATTTCGCTGGCGATATGATCCAGTGCCAGCGGATCCGCGGAAGAATCGATCAACTCAATGGCGCGGCGCATCACGCCATAATGGTAAGCGTTGTCGCGGTCGAATTCGGAGAGGTCTGATGCATGTGTCATGGCAATAGGGTACTGGTTCACAATCGGGCAAGCGACCCGAAACTTGCGCCTAAGGTATCGTGACACAGCACGCGCGGCCCGGGCCATAAAGCGACCCGCACGACTTGCCCCGCCGTCAGAAACTCACCATATGTTGCTTTATGGCAAATACCCTTGATTATCATACGATCCGCGAAATCTTTACCCGGTTTCAAGACGTGGAAGCCCATCCGTTGGGCGAGCTAAATCACACCAATGTATACACGTTGCTCGTGGCTGTCGCGCTAAGCGCACAAGCGACGGATGCCGGGGTGAACAAGGCAACGAAATCGTTGTTCCAGATCGTGGAAACTCCGCAGCAGATGCTTGACCTTGGGCTTGATGGATTGATGGAGCATATAAAGACCATCGGGCTGTTTCGGCAAAAAGCCAAGAACGTCATCAAACTCAGCCAGATTCTGGTGGATGAATACCAAGGAATTGTCCCCAACAGCCGCACGGCCTTGCAATCGCTGCCCGGTGTTGGGCGCAAGACTGCGAACGTGGTTCTTAATATGTGGTGGAATTATCCCGCGCAGGCCGTGGACACACATATCTTTCGCGTCGGCAATCGCACGCGTATCGCGCCCGGCAAAACCGTGGATGCCGTGGAACGCGCCATCGAAGACAATATTCCCGTCGACTTTCAACAGCATGCCCATCACTGGATGATCCTGCATGGGCGCTATCATTGCAAAGCACGCAAGCCGTTATGCAAAACTTGTATTATCCGCGATCTGTGCCCCTATGAGGATAAAAACCTATGACTCAATATGAAGTGGTCGGCATCGGCAACGCTGTCGTCGATGTGATCTCGCACGCTGATGACAGCTTCCTTGACCTCATGGGGATCGAAAAAGGCATTATGCAGCTGATCGAACGGGAACGCGGCGAAATGCTTTATGGCGCGATGAAGGACCGCATGCAAACGCCCGGCGGCGCGGTTGCCAATACAATTGCGGGCATTGGCGCTTTGGGCTTGCCGACTGCGTTTATCGGGCGGGTACATGATGATGCTTTGGGACGGTTCTACGCCAAATCCATGGTTGATGGCGGCACAGATTTTGTGAACGAACCCGTAAAAGGCGGCGATCTGCCCACTTCACGTTCGATGATTTTTGTCTCTCCTGATGGGGAACGCTCGATGAACACTTATCTGGGAATCTCGACCGATTTGGGACCGGATGACGTGCCCGATGATGTCGCGACCGCTGCCAAGATCATGTTTCTCGAGGGCTATCTGTTTGACAAGGATCAAGGCAAGCAGGCTTTTCTTGAAGCGTCACGGCTGACTCGCGCGGCTGGCGGCAAGGCCGGCATCGCCATCTCGGACCCGTTCTGTGTGAACCGCCACCGCAGTGACTTCATTCGGATGATCCGCGATGAACTGGACTTTGTGATCGGCAATCAAGCCGAGATTTTGTCGCTGTTCGAGACCGAGGATCTGGAGGACGCTCTTGCCCGCACGGCTGCGATGTGTGGAACCGTGGTTTGCACACGCTCCGGTGATGGGGTGACGCTGATCCGTGACGGCGAACGCGTTGACGTTCCCGTGACCAAAGTCACACCTGTGGATGCCACCGGTGCGGGTGATCAGTTCGCGGCGGGTTTCCTTTACGGCATGGCGAACGACCGTGATCTAGTAACGTGCGGCAGGATGGGCAATATTTGTGCAGCCGAAGTGATTGGCCACATAGGCCCCCGCCCCGAAACCAGCATGATGGAAGTGTTCAAACAGCAAGGATTAGTCTGAATCATGTTGGAGGACGGGTTTCACGATGTGCCGCAGGGCAAACTGGCAGTCGTTGTTACGCATCTTGAGATGTGCAGCCCAATGCCGCTGCGTGATGTGCCCACGCCCGATGGCGTTACGCTGCGCAAAGTCGAACCCACGCTGAATTGGTACCGAGACATCTTTAACCGCGTGGGGTCGCGCGAATGGTTATGGTACGGGCGTTTGAAAAAATCGGATGCCGAATTGCAGGCTATTCTGTCAGCGCAAGACACCGTTTTCTATACGTTGTCCAAAGACGGTCACGACGAAGCCTTGTTGGAACTGAAGTTTGGGGATGACCAAGAGTGCGAGCTGGCCTATTTCGGCCTCACGCCCAAGCTGATTGGGACAGGGGCCGGTCGCTATCTGATGAACCACGCGATACGCACCGCTTGGGCCAGACCCATATCGCGGTTTCGCCTGCACACCTGCACAATGGACAGCCCACAGGCGATGTCCTTTTACATTCGCAGCGGCTTTACCCCGTACAAGCGCCAGATCGAAATAGACGACGACCCACGATTAATCGGATTATTAGGGAGCGAGGCTGGTCCCCACGTTCCTATAATTTCCTGAGCTGGACGGTTATTCCGGATGTAGATGCGGGCGAAACGCGGCGACGACCGCTTCGTAAACATCCCGCTTGAACGGCACGATGTTGTCGACCAGGTCGTCCACAGGCAACCAGCGCCACGCCGAAAATTCAGGGTGCTCGGTGTCGAGGTTGATGTCGTCGTCGCGCCCGTGAAACCGCAACAAAAACCACTTTTGCTGTTGGCCGCGAAAACGGCCTTTCCATATTTTCGGCACCAGATCGTGAGGCAGTTCGTATGGCAACCAACCATCCGTCTGGGCAACGACTGAAACGGAATTCGCCATCACGCCGGTTTCTTCCTCCAACTCACGGAGTGCGGCGATTTCGGCATGTTCGTCTTTTTCGATGCCACCTTGCGGCATCTGCCATGCGTCTTGATCGCGGTCTTTGCGCTGACCGACAAAAACATGCCCATCGGCATTTACCAACATAACCCCGACACAAGGTCGATATGGCAGCGATGCTATTTCTTCTGGAGTCATGGCACACACCTTTTTTGATCTTACCCAACTGCCGTTCGATTAACACGAAAGGCGCGTCAGTGTATATTGGCTTACGCAGCGTTGTAGGTGACAGGAGCCCGCTGTTGGGGTGAACTGCGATGCAAAGCAAATACAACACATCCATCTTTGGAAAGGTTCGCCAAATGTCAGACTACCCGCACCTGCTTGCCCCATTGGATCTGGGGTTCACGAAGCTGAAAAACCGGGTTCTGATGGGGTCGATGCACACGGGACTGGAAGAAACCCAAGACTGGAACCGTGTTGCAGAATTCTACGCCGCCCGCGCCCGAGGCAATGTTGCGTTGATGGTGACAGGGGGCATCGGGCCAAACCCCGAAGGCAGTGTGGCGCATGGGGCCGCGATGATGACATCGCAAAAAGACGTTGATAACCACAGCATCGTGACCGACCGGGTGCACGAAGCGGGTGGTAAGATTGCAATGCAAATTTTGCATGCGGGTCGCTATGCGTTCAGCCCGGATTGCGTGGCACCTTCGGGGATCAAATCACCCATTTCGATGTTCGCGCCGAAAGAGTTGGATGCCGAAGGTATCGAAAAACAAATCTCTGATATCGTCGCCTGTGCTTCCCTGGCGAAACAGGCTGGCTATGACGGCGTCGAAATCATGGGGTCGGAAGGCTATTTCCTCAACCAGTTTCTTGTGACCCATACCAACAAAAGAACCGATGAATGGGGCGGTACCTATGAAAACCGGATGAGACTGCCGGTTGAGGTTGTGCGTCGTGTTCGTGAAGCTGTCGGTCATGAATTCATCATTATCTACCGTCTTTCGATGATCGATCTCGTTCCCAACGGATCCACTTTTGAGGAAGTCGTACAACTGGCAAAAGCTGTCGAAAAAGCCGGGGCCACGATCATCAACACCGGGATTGGTTGGCACGAGGCGCGCATACCCACCATCGCCACGTCGGTTCCACGCGCGGCGTTCGCTTGGGTGACGAAAAAACTGATGGGTGAGGTGAGCATACCGGTGATTACCTCAAACCGCATCAATACCCCTCGGGTCGCCGAAGACGTTTTGGCAGATGGATGTGCCGATATGGTTTCGATGGCGCGTCCCATGCTTGCCGACCCGGACTTTGTCAACAAATCCGCAGCGGGCAAGGCAGACCATATCGCGCCCTGCATCGCTTGTAACCAAGCATGTCTTGATCATACTTTCGGCGGTAAGATATCGACCTGCCTGGTGAACCCGCGCGCGTGCTATGAAACAGAACTTAGGATTGAACCGGCTGATACCCCCAAGTCTATCGCAGTGGTCGGAGCTGGACCGGCCGGGCTATCAGCCGCCATCACTGCGGCCGAACGCGGGCATCAGGTTACTCTCTTCGATCGCGCTGCCGAGATCGGCGGTCAGTTGAACCTAGCTAAACAAGTCGCTGGAAAAGAGGAGTTCTGGGGGTTGGTCGACTGGTACAGGGCCATGGTCAACCTTCACGGTGTGTCTGTGAAGCTGAATACTGAAGTATCAGCGACGGACCTTGAGCAATTCGACGAAGTGATCATAGCAACAGGCGTGGTACCGCGTGACCCGCAAATCCCCGGTCAGGATCGGGACAATGTGGTTAGCTATATTGATATCTTGAACGGTAAAATCACCGCTGGCACAAAGGTTGCTGTGATTGGTGCGGGCGGCATTGGCTTTGATGTATCTGAACATCTAGTCCACGACGGCAACAGCACCACGACAAATCTGCCTGAATGGATGAAGGAATGGGGCGTCACCGACCCCGAAAGCCACCGCAGTGGCCTTGCCCCTGAAGGTCCGCGGCCACATGCTCCGGCGCGAAAGGTGACAATGTTGCAGCGTAAGACCACTAAGCTGGGCAAAGGACTGGGGAAAACTACCGGCTGGATACATCGCGCGTCCCTTACCATGAAGAACGTCGAAATGATCGGTGGCGTGAACTACGAAAAAATCGATGCAGACGGGCTGCATATCAGCTTTGGCCCCTCGCGCGATAACCCTCAACTGATCGCGGCGGATACGATTGTGCTATGCGCGGGTCAGCTTTCCGACCGGACGCTTGCAGATACTCTCGAGGGAAAGGGGATCAAATGTCATGTCATTGGGGGGGCGGATGTGGCGGCTGAACTTGATGCCAAACGCGCCATCAATCAAGGAACGCGCTTAGCCGCAAACTTGTGATCGCCGCAGCAGGCCGCGCACAAGGGCTTTCCCTGACGGTGCCCATTTCCGTCAGGCTCTGAAAGATCGCCCCAGTCGCATGCCTGGCTTGCGCATCCTGTCGCGTCTGTCAAAATACTTTGATTGATGGGTTCGATTTCAGGGTCAGTTTATGCCGCTTTGCGTTTTTGATATTTTCTCTGATGGAACGACCAAGGTCCCCACGGATACGCAGCTTACCGGGCCTGGCGCGTATCGCTGGTGGCACTTCGATTTAACAGATCCGATGCTGGAACCGTGGGTACAGAAAAACCTGCATGAAATTCCCGCCGGATCCCTGATTCAGAAGCAGACGCGCCCACGGTGCGATCCATTTGAAAGTGGATTGATCCTCAACCTGCGCGGCATCAACATGAACGCAGGTCAGGCCGCCGACGAGATGGTGTCGGTTCGGATGTACGTGGAAAATGACCTATTGATCACTGTGCGCCGCAAGAAAGTATTTGCCATTGACGCGATACGACAAATGGCCGCTGCACAAAACGCCCCTCCTAGCCCGGCTGAATTTCTGGAAGAACTTATCATACGCCTTACCCTGCGCGTCCAACAGCATGTTGAAAGCCTGGATGAACAGGCCGAATTTTTTGAAGAAGACCTAGAAGACAAACAGACCCCGATGCCTCGTGAACTTCCCGAGATCCGGCGGAGTGTGATCCGGTTGCGGCGCTATCTAGACCCACAGCGCATGGCGCTCAGCAAGCTCGCGGCGCTGAACATACCTCTCATTCCCGAGGCCAGCCAGCTTGAACTCAGAGAGCAGGCAAACAGCGCGTTGATCGCAGTGGAAGAATTGGACGAACTGCGCGACCGGCTGGTATCAGTACAGGACGAGCACGACGCCAATGTGGCACAACGTCAGGCCCGCCACGGCTATGTGCTTTCGGTAGCAGCAGCGATATTCCTGCCGCTCAGCTTCATCACAGGTTTGTTTGGCGTGAACGTCGGCGGAATGCCCGGAACAGATCACCCGTGGGCATTTACCGTCCTATCGCTGGGGATGCTGGGGCTCGCCGTGTTGATGTTCGTTGTCCTCAAGCTGGTGCGCTGGATCTAGCAAAGGGATTCAGCATCCGCAAACAGCGCCTGGTTGCTCGCTGGGTGTTTGCATTGCTCCAGATCAGCTGGCGAAACGCTGAATTCAGCGCAGCTCGCCAACCGGTTCCGAAGACTGGTCAAGCATTGTACTGACGTGCTTTGGCTTGTGAAAAAGACAGCAACCGCTTGGTTTTTTCATCCCACAGATGCAGCCTTGCATTGTGCAGACTTTCCCGAATCGTCATGCGATTACCGTCCGCTAGTTCGGCATGGTCGCGTAATACTTCGGGTAGGCGGTAAAACGGAATGCGGCTGTGGACATGGTGCACGTGATGAATACCGATGTTTGCGCTTAACCACTGCAACCACAACGGGAGCACGTAATGCGAGCTGCCATGCAACGCCGCGTCGTGCAACTGCCAGTCTTCTTCGGATTCCCAATGGGTAGTTTCAAATTGGTGTTGTACATAGAACAGCCAAACCCCCGCGGTCGCCGCAAGCAGAGTGGACGGTAGAAAAATAAGCAAGATCGGCATGAGACCGCCGAAGTAAGAAATAATCGCCAACGCGGCAACGATGGCAGCGTTGGTAAGCATCGCGCTTACCCAATAGCGTGCCTTGCCTGTCAGACCAAGCGGCAGACGGTTTTGCAGGAAGAACAAATAGCCGGGACCCAAACAAAATAGCGTTATCGGGTGCCGATACAGCCGATATATCAAACGGTTAAACGGGGTCAAATCGCGATACTCGTTAACTGTGAGGGTATGAATGTCGCCAATACCTCTTCGACCAAGGTTACCAGCGGAACTATGGTGAATCGAGTGAGTACGCCGCCACACGTCGTAAGGCGTCAGCGTCAGCACCCCCAGTACGCGCCCAAGCCAGTCGCTGGCGGTACGACTATTGAAGAAAGCACCATGACCACAATCATGCTGTATGGCAAACAGCCTTAACAAAAAGCCGGCATTGCACATGGATAAGGACAATGTCAGCCAATAGCTAACGGATAATGACCACCACGCCAAAACCCAAAGGATGACAAAAGGGCCAACTGTCACGACAAGCTCGAAAGAGCTGCGCAGCGGGTTGGGCTCTCGGTACTTTGAGAGAATCTTGACCCATTCGCGCGCTACGCGAGAATCTGGCTGTCGTTGAACTAGGGTGTTGGGATCGGACATTTGCCTGCTTATTTTTGATTACGCCCCTCAATAGAGGAACAACGGCCTGTTGCAAGCGCCTCTTGGGGCGTTAAAATCGAAACCTTCCCCCCTTTTGCGCTCCCAAATTAAAAAGACACAAATATAGGGGGTTAGCGCGAACTTCACCGGCTATATCCCGCTTATCGGTTCCTGCGTTAACTCAAATAATCCTCGTCTGGGCAACGCGGGTGACACAGGTACGTGTTCAACGGTGGTTGAAAGGGCAGTTTATCGGAATCACCCGGCGCTAAAGCTGTCTTTCTGCTCCGCTTCGTCCTCCTTCCGAGCAGCTATCGGCAAACGTTTACGGTCCCAGCTAATATTGTTGTTGATAACGCGTGCAGGCGTACCAACCGCCAATGAATGCGGAGGTATTTCACCAAGTACAAGCGCCCGGGTACCTATCACCGTATCATGACCGATACTGGCACCTTTCATGACGCGTACTCCTTGCGCCAACCAGACATGATCCCCGATCTTTATGTCTTGCGGAGGATTCAACCGTTTGCCGCTGTCGTTGTCTAAAATTGAATGCATATCACTTACATCCATCGCTATATCCCCCGATAGCATACAATCCCGGCCGATAATTATGGACCCGCGTTCATGTAACGTGATGTGCGCCATCATAGAGGTCGTCTGATCACCAATGCTGATATGTGTGTTACTCGCACGGCATCTGAACATCCCGATCAGCGCGCAGTTCGCTCCGATTTTTATCGAACTATCGTGATTACGCATCTCCAGCAAACCACCTTGCACAATGGTATTTTCCCCAATGCACAGGTGATTGTGGTTGCCAAACAGGTCAATCCTTACGCCGTCAGCCAACCTTGCGGATGCGGCAATATCTACCTGATTATTACAACCGTGATCGGAAATGGTATAGGAATTCAATCCTGTATCGGACATCGGTCCACCCGGATTTTCTGCCACGTCGGTATAGATACCCTCAACTTAACCTCCCCTTAACGCTCAGCGTGCTGATGTTTCACTCACATTCAACACCTTAGAATCGAAAAGACTGATTTTGTATAAACAGCTCGCCGCTCTTTTTTCTCGTTACGCTGCTGCCCATCTGTTCGCGCGTGGCAGGCCTCAACCGATTTATACGGAACAGGGCCAGTTGATCGGTACGGTCGATGTTTTCCATATCGCTGACGGCCAGATCCGCCTTGCTGGGTGGGCGGTAGCCGAACATGTCGTACTACACATGAACGGGATCAAAGCGAGCACAAAACCAACGCTGCGGCGTGACGATGTCGCCACGAAATACGGACTGGACCCAAGTCTAGGATTCGATTTGATGTTGCCGCTTGGCCCTGTCGGATTACTAGAAATCGCGCGTTTCGGCGTCGAGATCCACAACACTCAGGGAAGAGGCGCAACAGTTGCAGTGCCCCTATTCCTGCAACATGTATACCTAATACGACTGCTTCTTGTCGGGGGTTTTCTCCTCGGGATTTTCCGACAATTTCCAGCCTGTTGCGCGTGGCTGATAACCAGAAATCCGATCTATCGATCTCGTATCAAGCGTGGACTGAAACTGACCGCGATACCTGTTGCGCGCGAACTTGATCCCGACCTTTTCAGAGCGCCAGTCAGCACATTTGACCCGAAAGCCCGTGTGACGCTTATCATGCCAGTATTTAACGCTTTCGAGGTTCTGCAAAACGCCTTGTCGCGCATCGCAAACAACACCGATCTTCCGTGGCGGATGATCCTGATTGAGGATTGTTCGACAGATGATCGTATTCGCCCCATGCTGAGAGAGTGGCAAAAGCTTCACCCAGATCAGGTCCTTTTAGTCGAAAACGCCGAAAATGTAGGTTTTATTGCCAGCGTTAACAAAGGAATTGAAAAGGCTTTGTTATTCCAAGATCCGGTAGTGCTTTTGAACTCAGATACTCTGCTTCCGCCAAACTGGGCAACCCGTCTTGTAAGACCTATGCTTGATGACAACAGCGTTGCTACGGTTACGCCAATGTCTAACGATGCCGAGATTTATACCCTTCCCATTATCTGCCATCCACAGACTCTGACGCCCGGACAAGGTGATATAATTGACGCAACGGCGGCCCGGCTAAATCCAAAAGCAGAACGCGTGTCAGCGCCGACCGGCGTAGGGTTTTGTATGGCGATTAACCTTATTTTCCTGCGCCAATTACCGTTCCTGGACCCAAAGTTTGGTAGAGGGTACGGCGAAGAAGTAGACTGGTGTCAACGTGCACGGCGATTGGGCGGCAAACATGTTTGTGCCCCTAATCTATTCGTAGAACACCGCGGTGGGCAAAGCTTTGGTACGGACGAAAAACGCCGCCTGATCGCAACAAATAATGAATTAATTACCAAGAGATATCCCAAATATGACACGGATGTACAAAACTTTATCCGCTCTGATCCGCTTCAATCCACTCGACTGGCGCTGGCTCTTGCATGGGTCGGGTCTCAGGAAACCTACACGGTTTCAATATATCTTGCGCACAGTATGGGTGGCGGTGCCGAGGCGTATCTCCAAGATCGGATATCCCGAAAGCATCTTGCAATAGGACAGTCAGCGGTGGTGCTCCGCGTCGGCGGCCCGATGCGGTGGAGGCTGGAACTTGTTACTCCACATGGCACGATTTCCGGCCTGAATAATAGCTTCGAATATATCTGCGATATGCTTGCACCGATAAAGCAGCGCCAAATCATATACTCCTGCGGTGTGGGCGATAATGCTCCCGTGACATTGCCTGGTGCCCTGCTCAGCTTGAGTGAACATGGGAGGCATCCGATCGAAGTACTTTTCCATGACTATTTTGTGCTTTCTCCGTCGTATACCCTACTTGATGGCAACGGCATCTATCGCGGCCTTCCACGGCCAGGCGACCCTGATCATGAGCATTTCTCGGCCAAAGATCAAAACGGGGAAAAGGTCACATTGGAGGTATGGCAGACCCAATGGCACCTTCTTGTCTCAGCCGCAAAAACCCTGACCGTTTTTTCAAGAAACAGCGCAAAGATCGTCGCTGCCGCTTATCCGGAGGAAGCGGATAAAATTTTCATTAATCCGCACACAATGTTGCACCCTGTTCCACGGTTACCAGTTCCAAACCCAGAGGCAAAACGGGTTATCGGGATCCTGGGCGACATAGGTGCTCAAAAAGGAGCAGGTGTCATCGCTTACATTGCGCGACCAATGGCACTCGTAAATGTCCGGCTGGTGATCATTGGCAACTTTGACCCGAGCTTTCGATTGCCGACAGGTATAACGGTTCACGGCTCATACAAAATATCCGATCTTCCGCAGATCGCCTCTCGGTACGGTATCACCGATTGGCTCATACCCTCCATATGGCCCGAAACATTTTCATTCACTACGCACGAAGCGCTCTCGACAGGCTTACCTGTCCACGCGTTTCATCTGGGTGCGCAAGGCGATGCCGTTGAGGACGCACAAAATGGCATTCCAGTTCGATACGGGGAAGGTGAAGCACCTCAAGAGGCACTCAGGCGACATTTGGTACAGTATCTCAATCAATCAAAACGAGCGGCATGATGACAAAGTTATCTGTTCCGCTTAAAGTGTTGCGTCGTGCGGGCATAGAAGTGCTCAGCCGTGGCACACCGAACGTAAATTTACCTCTGCATACGGTGCTCGAGGCACCCGGCAGCTTGAAATGGACGCAATACGAACACTCGATAGAGCTTGGGGCATTCTCTTATCAAGTGTCCGGTTATTGCTTTGCAGCTCGTATCGGGAGGTATTGTTCATTCGGCGAGGGTACTCAGATTGGCCGCCAGAACCACCCCACTCACTGGGCTTCAACCAGCCCTGCATTTTATCTTGGCGATCAGATATATGACCTCGGTGACACCTTCCCTGGTTCAGACCAATTCCATAACTACAGTTTCAAATCGAATACCCCTGCCACCGTCGCAAAAATCACCACCATCGGTAATGATGTCTGGATCGGGCACGGTGCCTATATCGCTGCCGGAACCACGATCGGAGATGGCGCAATCATCGGGGCTCATGCTGTAGTTACCCGTGATGTACCAGCCTATGCAGTTGTAGCTGGGAACCCTGCGACAATAAAAAAAATGCGCCTACCCCCTGGCCTGATTGGTCCAATGCTCCAGGCACAATGGTGGCAATTCGCACCGTGGCAAATGGACCACCTCGACCCTTCTGATCCCGAAGCGTTCTGCAAAGGAGTGCATAAAATGACAGGCTCAACGCCAGCCTATATGCCTCAAACTGTAGACCTTCGCGAGGGTGTGCCATGATCAAAAAAATTGTTTTCCTTCATATTCCCAAAACAGCAGGTCAGACAGTTCACTCAGAATTGCTTCGTATATTTGGGCCGGAACATACATCACCAGTACGTGTGCACACACAAGCTGGTGCAGACGGACAATTCCCTGAAGGGTACAGATTTTATTCAGGCCATTTAGATTGGGAAACCTTTGATACCGCTGACAGTGATAGCTTTGTCTTTACCGTGTTGCGTGATCCGAAGGATAGAATTGCGTCATTCTATTTTTATCTACTTCACAAATCCAGCTTATTGAACAGTGAAGAACTGTCTTTAGACTGCAACGCAGGGTTAAAAGAAATTAGGAACAAGACAGCGCCAGAGTATTTTTTTGGTGAGGGGGAAGCGTGGCAGCGATTCATACGAGATCATTATGATAACTTTTATTGCAAATACTTTGCCTTCCGAAAAGTAAGAAGCTCCATAGATCTCGATACGTTAAGCGCCCCTAAAATTATACAAAGGGCGACCAACAGCTGCCATGATCTGGATAGGGTCTATACGACCAAAAAACTCTCAAACTTGGAAAACGATATACTGACATTGACAGGGAAACCTGTGTCCATAGCCAACACACGCATCAATGTTGGTCCCAATTGTAATGTAAATGATAATTGGGCGGAACTTTTAAAACTGATGGAGAGTGATGAAAATCGTGCTCGGTTGATGAGGTTTACTACACTAGATGAAATTTTAATCAACAACCTAAAGCAAGAACGCATCCTACACTGATCTGGTTTATATTCTTCCGCACCATGACATCGCTTGGAGTATGTAGTCACCGGTGCGCGTTTGTCGATATATACCGAGGCGCCGTAGTGCGCTGCTAGAAAGTGGTCCCCGGCGCTTGCGAAACTCAACAAATTTATCGAGTAAAGTGAGATTACTCTCGTCTAGGAATGGCGAAATATGACCTAAAAAATTTACGTTTCGGTCTATCCAATCAGAATAATGGCGTCGGTAAATTAACTTCGCTCTCCTAACCACGTTGGACCTGGATGCGCCGAGCACATTAGTCGAATGCTGCCGATAAAAAACTCCGGGTTTTTCGTCATGAATAATGTCAAATCCAACGCCGGTAACCGCAAGATAAATACACCAATCGTGGAAAGGCAAATCCAGTTCTCTTGTTAGAGCAAAAACAGTTTGAAGGTAACATGAGATAGCCGGAGGCATTACCAGGGTGTTTCCGCGTAAAACGTTTTGAACAAGAGCATTTCCAAAATCATGTGAGCGATGATGAAGCGGTGAGACACCAACTGGTTTCCCGATAGAATTGATATAAACGCAACGGCCCGCATATATTTGAGCACCGGTTCCACGTCCGATCATCTCAATAGCACGGTGCAGCTTGTGCGGCATCCAAATGTCATCCTGATCTGCAAATGCAATCCAGGATCCTGCAAGTTCGGGTCGGATCAGCAATGACAGAAAGTTTCGCGCGCAACCTTTTTGCGGGCCGTGAAATAAGCGAATATACCGCTCAGGATTATCCGATATTACGTCCGATACTATCCGCAACGTGGCATCGCTTGACCCGTCATCGCTGATCCAGAGGCTCCACTTGCGGTAGGTTTGATTCAGAATGGAGTTCAATTGTTCAAATATCCAAGCCTCACCATCCTTGGTACAAAGCAATATGTGGATGTGCGGCAGTAAAGGCATTATGTTAACCAATTTAATTAGGTGACATCCGCAAAATATGCGCACTGGAATTAACATTATGTGAGTGAACATTTGAAATGGTACATCTACCATGAATAAAAAACACTCAACATTGACCGGTGCAAATGTCACGCATACAATCCGCAAGGTCCAAAAAACTCGCGAACGCGAAGAGGCGTTGAAGCGCGTCCACGAGCAGCGGATGTTGACAAAGCCTGGGGCTTTGCACCCAACAGAAAAACAAGGGCAGGTTCTCCCTCTTCCTACGCAACCAATTCGCGCCGCCCCAGAACCTGTGGCACCCCCCGCACTACGCGCACGAATTAAATTACGCCATCGCCTTGTTTTTATTAGTTTTTTCGCATGGGTTGCGGTACCTAATCTTTTTTCAGCCTGGTATCTGTGGGAACGCGCAGCTGATCGATTTATATCGGTTGCAGGATTCTCTGTTCACACAGAAGATGTTAGCTCTGCCGTGGAAATGCTGGGAGGTATTGCAAAACTTTCTGGTTCGGGTTCTTCAGACGAAGATATCCTTCAAAAATTTATTCAAAGCCCCGAGATCGTGGAGAAAGTCGATGCATCAATAGACCTCCGTCAGATATGGGCGAAGGGCGAGCCGGATAAAGACCCTATATTCAGCTATCACCCGCCCGGCACCATCGAGGATTTGACTGATTTTTGGAGCCGGATGGTTACAGTCTACAAAGACAGCAGTACGGGGCTGATTGACCTTGAAGTACAAGCATTTAATCCTGCCGATGCCCGAGCCATCGCATTGGCAATTTCCCATGAAAGTTCCGATTTAATTAACAGACTGTCGGATATTGCCCATGATGATACCACACGCAATGCAAGAGAGGAGCTAGGGTCTGCTACAAAACATCTGAATGTGGCTCGTGATGCTGTTTCTCAGTTCCGTAACAAGCATCAAATCATTTATCCGGATGCTCCATTGCAAATTCAAAGTGGCGTACTCACTACGCTGGAAACAGCTCTAGCTGACGTATTGGTCGAAATTGATATGCTAAAGCAGATTACGACTGCAAATGACCCTCGATACAAGCAAGCGACGCGGCGGCGAGCAATAATAGAGAAGAGGCTCGTACAGGAACGGTTAAAACTTGGGGCCGGAAATAGAGCAACCAGGAATCCTGGTGTTTTTGCCGACATCGTAGGAGAGTACGAAAATCTAGCTGTTGGTTTACAGATTGCGGAGCAGACATATGCCTTGGCGCTAGCGGCATATAACAGTGCTTTATCGGAATCACGTCGAAAAACAAGATACCTAGCAACTCATATCAACCCAACACTGCCGGAGGCATCGCTGGTTCCGAACCGGCCGATGTGGCTGGCCTTTACGTTTGCATTCAGCCTGGTGACCTGGTCGATCATGGTATCGCTTGGTTACTCTATAAGGGACAGACGTTGAGTTCATGATAACGCTTAAAGACATGACAAAATATTTTTATTTACGTGGTCATAAAAAGGTAATCGCGGAAAGCGCCAATGTTATTTTCCCCACCGGTGCGTCTGTGGGCTTGCTGGGCCGAAATGGGGCCGGAAAGTCGACATTACTTAAGCTTATGGCTGGTACCTCCAAGCCCACCTCCGGCAAGATAATACGGCAAGGAACGATCTCTTATCCTGTTGGGTTCTCAGGTTCGTTTCATCCGGACCTGACCGGAACACAAAATACACGATTTATCGCAAGGATTTATGGTGCTGATACGGACGCATTAGTTGATTATGTTCAAGATTTTACAGAGCTAGGATCGCAATTTCACGCGCCATATAGGTCATACTCATCTGGTATGAGATCCCGCTTAGCCTTCGGCGTTTCGATGGGCCTGAAATTCAACACGTATTTGATTGACGAAATTACCGCTGTCGGTGACGCCGCATTTAAAAGAAAAAGCCGGCAAGTGTTTAACGAACGCATGAAAGTGGCGGGCTTCGTTTTCGTCAGTCACTCCGATGAGCTTGTTCGCCAGATGTGCACCGCGGGTGCGGTAATCGAGAGGGGGGAACTAAGATATTTTGACGATGTTAACGAAGCAATAGAGCTTCACAAGTACAACATGCAAGCGTGAAACATGCAGAAAGAAGTTTCGTGAAAGACAAACAGTTCCCTGACGATGTTCAAATGTTGTTCTGCATTGGTGCTCAAAAAGCCGGGACAACATGGCTTTTCCATCTTCTTCGCGAAAGCAAGCACATTCACTTCACGAAAAACAAAGAGCTGCATTACTTTGACGTTATCTATGGCAAAGCAAAACAATTGCATGAAGTGAGGATTAACGCGGTAAAAATGTTGGCACATAAGCTCGGCAACGAAATTGGCGCGTACAACGACAATCATCTAGATGCCCTGATAGATTTGTCGCAATTACTAAGAATATACTCCAACCATGATGGTAATCATCAAGCCTATGTCTCCTACTTATTAAATGACCATTCTGATCAAGACGTAATTGCGGATATTACACCGGCGTATGCGATACTTGATCGCGCCGGATTCACAGAAATGGGGCGCATCGGTTGTGCCAAGTTCATCTTCATACTGCGTGATCCAGTGGATCGAATGTGGTCTCAAATCCGTATGGCAGTCGGGTCCCAAAACCATCAAGCCGAATCATTCCAACGCGCTTGCGAGCAACGAGCCAGGCACTTGATTGCAAACAATCGTTTAGCCAACATCGAGCGCGGGAATTATCAACGAACCATTGAGGAGCTGGAATCAGCAATACCCTTGAACCGCATTAAATACATTTTTTATGAAAACTTGTTCTCAGAGAACACTATTTTTGACATTTGCGAATTTATCGGTGTGCCTGCTCTTTTTGCTCAGTTTGAAACGCGCCAAAATGTCGGTATCGAAGCCGTACTTCCCGAAGACTTGAGACTAGAGTTTAAACGAGCTCTGCAACCACAGTATACTTATTGCCGTGAAAAATTTGGGGCCACCCTTCCACCGTCATGGTGCAAAGCGCTTGAACCCTGCCTTTCGTTCAAAGCCGATGCGATAAACTCGTGAAAGATGCTCCGTAAATTGGAAACGTGAATGCCATGATTACATTAAGCTTGGCCACAACACGCGTTATCTCAGCGCTTATGCTACGCGAAATGTCCACTATGTATGGCCGGTCGCGGGGTGGTTATATCTGGGCGTTGGCTGAGCCCGTCTTGGGTATAGTATTACTTTCGGTGATATTCTCTATCGGGTTCCGCACCCCGCAGTTAGGTACAAACTTTCCGATGTTTTATGCGACTGGGCTTATTCCATTTCTGACATTTAATGACGTCAGCACCAAGGTTGCGCAGTCAATAAATTATTCACGCCAATTGCTTACCTATCCCTGCGTCACTTTTGTAGATGCCATCGTTGCCCGTTTTCTCTTGAACTTCACTACCCAGCTTGTAATTGGGTTCGTTGTTCTGGTTGGCATAACCTCAGTATTTGAAACCCACACTTCCATGGAAGCGGCTCCTATTCTGCTTGCTATTGCAATGGTAAGTGTTCTTGCGCTTGGTGTCGGTGCATTAAATTGCTTTTTACTTTCATACTTTCCGGTATGGCAAAGAATCTACGGCATAATCACGCGGCCGTTACTGCTTGTTTCCGCTGTCATATTCACGTTAGAAACTGTGCCGCAACCCTACCGTGATTGGCTTTGGTTCAACCCGCTTGTGCATGTAATAGGCAGTCTTCGCGCGGGTTTTTATAACAGCTATGACGCCGTATATGTATCGCCAATTTATGTTTTTTCAGTCTCATTAGGGCTTATTCTAACTGGTCAACTTCTGTTACACCGCTACCACAACGATATATTGGAGCTCTAAAAATCTTGAGTCAGCTGATCAACACCGCTTACACTCATGAAATGTCAAAATCTCCATCGAACGTGCTAATCGCTTCGACATTCAATATACTGAGGCTATTACCGTTACCGAAATCCAACGTAATGTATTCGGTTTGTGCTTCTCTCACATAGGTATCAAGTTGAGACGCTGAAATTACCCCTCCTCCCCATAACCCTGATTCCAAGACCAGCTTATCAATTCCATCCTGAAAATTTAGTATCGTGTCATTGCCAACGCCATAAATGAAACGATCGGCACCAATTCCCCCTGCCAAGATATCGTCGCCTGCGCCACCGTCCAATACATCGTGGCCTGCGTTACCCTTTAACAAATCGTTGCCTGCACCCCCGATCAGGACGTCCGACCCGTTATCGCCTTGCAATGTGTCACGACCAGATCCGCCGTTCAGCGTGTCGTTGTTTATACCACCCGCCAGCCTGTCGTTTCCGCCGTCGCCTTCCATCTTATCCGCTCCAGCGTTCCCAAAAAGCTGGTCATTACCTCCGCCGCCAAACAAAGCATCACTGCCAGCGCTGCCTCGCAATTGATCTTCGCCTGTTCCTCCCCAAAGGCTGTCGGCGTTCAGACCACCCGTTAGACGGTCGTTGCCTGCGTCGCCATAAAGCTTATCTGCGCCATTATTGCCCGATAGAATATCATCGCCATCCCCTCCGCCTGCAGCGTCGAACCCGTCGCCTGCAACAATCACGTCATCCCCCGCGTTCCCGCGGATCGTGTCCCAGCCTATTCCGCCCCATATGCGATCGGCACCTTCCCCGCCTTCGGCTACGTCATTACCGGCATTGCCGTAAATCGCGTCATCGCCTGCCCCGCCCTTGATGAGATCGCCGCCGCCGCCGCCCGAAAGCTCGTCATTGTCCTTACGACCCTCAATTAAATCGTCTGCGTCCCCGCCCCACAGTATATCTGCCTGCGGAGTTCCAATTAGGGAGAGAGGGGCAGCAGCAGCGGGTGCAGTGTAAGAGTCCGGCTGATCCGGCAGCACCCAGTCAGGCATGAACCGCGATTGGCCGACAAGATCAAGTGTTTGTATCTGATCAGTGGTCAAGGGGCTGCCATCCGCAGTTTTCAGCTTCAGTGTCTCAGCACCGAATGAAATGACACCCCCATCGGCTGTGCTTTGAAATGCAACCTGTGAATTACTGCGCAAGAACGACCAGCCCGAAAGATCTATCCGGTCTTTGTTGAGGTCGAAGTCGGTAATGGTATCAATCGTGCCATCATTGCTAAGCACAAACAGGTCTCGCCCCTCACCCCCGGTCAGTACGTCGACCCCGGCACCGTCGCGAATTATATCATCACCCGCTTGCCCTACGATCTCATCATTGCCGGTTCCACCGTATAGATAGTCATCACCTGTAGCGCCATTCAACAGATCCGCAGCAGTCGTCCCGCCGATGATGGGACCTCTTGATGCGATATCGAGGGTAAACACGCTCAATCCAGCCTCGGCGCCCGACGCTACTGCAAGATGCAGTGCAGAGCCCTGTAACGTTAAGCTAAGCGCCGAAACCCCGCTCATCGTTGTTCCTGTTTCATCGGCAATCGAGGTCAAGTGAAGCAAGCGGCCATCTTCAAGCAGCTCGAAAATTGAAACGCCGTCATCCCCGCCCGCTGCTGCCACATACCCCCGGCCATTATAACTGGCGGTGTCGATCGTGTGCACGCCATCAAAGCGGGTGTCGCGTGTATCGATTATGTGATCTGTCAATCGCAACGATCCGTCAGACCCTAATCGCACGACGCTTAAAGTTGAACTATCAGCCGCAGCCATCACTCCAAAGGATTGCCCGCCGACTTCGACAAATGCGGTCGCCGTTGGGGATGCGATCCCGATACCATCCTCGCTTGAGATTCGGGAAACTTCTCGTGGTCGACCGTCTGACCCGACCGACATTGAGATCAAGGCGTTATCCGCATCTGACGCCACCAGCAAGAAAGGTGCCCCCCCGGCATAGGCCACCGTCATCCCGGTTAATGCTGACTGCGACGCATCACCAGGATCGCCCCCTTCTATCACAGAGGCCGCGCCGGCACCGTCCATCTGCCAAACGCCTACCGTATCTGACCCACGTGTGATCCCATACATGAACGTCAGCCCATTCACCTCGATAGAGGCGGTCGCGAGCAGTTGAGCGGGCAATGGTGCACCAGTAACTTCGGAAACAGCAAGAAACGTGCCATCGTCCGCGATACCGATCTGCGTAAGAGCGGCGTTTTCCGCACCAGTGAGATACAGCTTGCCATCCACGAATTTAAGCGTGTTTTCCGTCCCCACCTGGGCCTGCCCGGCAATCGGGCGACTGTCGAGGAACATCAATCCGCCGTCAGCTTCAATCCGATAGGCCAGAAGGTCCCCGCCGCCGTAGCGAGATGTCGTATACAGAACTGACCCGAGCGACGATTCAGCAACGACGATGTCAGTAACGCCGGTTAGAAACTGATCCGTACGTTCGGGCAACGTGCCCTGATGGTCAAATTCCATCAATGTCATTCCTTTATTTCCAGTTCAGAAATGACATTGAGGCAAAAGAATTAACGCGCGCTTCCAGTTTTAGGGTAAAACCAATGCGTCTGTGAACAATCTAATTCAATCGTGAACATTCTCACGCATATTGCCCTCCCGTCTGGGTCGTGCCTGCCATATCGCCCGGCAGAGTATTCCCACCAGCAACAATGACACCGTTGGTCGAGAGATCATATCGCTTACCCGTCGCATTTCCGGTAAAACCCTGTCCGGAAATTCGCGCGACACTTCCTTCTGAACAGTTGATGTATGCGTCGCTGAATGATGGGATGTCTTGCAGTGTGACGGGTTGAGCTGATCCATCGTACAGTCCGCCTTCGGAGACACGCAGGTGATAGGCAGCACCTCCCTTAATTGCATAACCGCCCCCAAGAACAACCCGGCCACCTGCAATGTCCATATGTCCGCCTGCGGGCCCGAAAGTTACCTCATCAAGAATAACCTCGCCATGTCTTGCAACGGTTACCACGGCGTTTGCGGTACTCGAATTTTGCAGTCGCACCCGCCGTAACAACACTTGACCTGACGATACGACGATTGCCCTCTCGGTCGCTTCGATCGTTGCTGCGTCCGGGTCGGCGCTGTTTCCCTGAATAATTAACTTACCACCGCCTATTAATCCCGTTCCAACACTTAAAACCTCTGCCAAAGCATAGGTGCCCGGCGCAATCTCAATGGTAATATCGTGGCCTCCGGTATCTAGACCAAGAGCCGCGGCCAGTGCTCTGGACAATGACGCGAACGCATCCGAGGCTTGCCCCATCCCGCTTCCGGTGTCACTGCCTTGTATGGCATCGACAAAGAAGCTGCGCGGCCCGGTCAGCACCTCGCGCCAGCCTGCCACGCCTGTTGTAACCTGTCCCGTTGCTCCATCGACCCGCAATGCTTCTGTCCAGACCACGCCGTCACTGCTGACCTTCAATGCGAAGTCGTCATCATTCACCAATCCAAGCTCAGCCCGCCCGCTAAACCCGGTTTGAAATACCAGACTGGCTGTATCGGCTGCGGTCGCTTTGTTAACCTTGACCTGATGACCTGCCCCGGCGTTGTTCAAAAGTACCGCATCCGAAGACACGACCATCCGATTATACGCATCATAGTCCGCCCCTATTCCTAGACCCTCAACGTTGCCCAGCCTACGTGCTCTCCACACCGACCCGTCAAACACCACCTCGTTGTCCTTTCCCGCCACCTGCGCGACCCATCCCTCTTTCGGTACGATAAATCGCCAAGCAGCGTCGCTGAATACCGCGATGTTTTGGTCCTGCCCTGCCCAGGCAGCTTGGCCATTTTCAGCAACCAGATAACTGCCCCCTTCTTCGGGCGTGGCCGGGGGCGAATTCTGATCATGAGTCAGCACCACAAGCTGAACAATGGCATCCAGCAACCGTAACGCTTCATTATGGGTGACATGCTTTTGGGCTTGCGAGGGCTGTATGTAGGGCATCTTTAAAATGGGCGAGGTATCGGTCACAATCTGGCTCCGTCAGTTGGTTATCCGCAAATTCCGAAGCTGAGCCAAAGGAGTTAACCACCTGTTATAACGCCGGTCGATCATCTGGCGTTTGCCTGGGCCTCCAATCAATGCTTTGCTGCCGGCAAACAGGAGACCCCAAAATGACGCACGGCCTGAAAATAGAAACCTCGGATCAAATCACCACGATTACGCTCGACGACCCCGGTACACTGAACGCATTGACACCAACGTTGGCAAAAGCGCTTGCGGATGCTCTGACCAGCGCTGAAACAAGCAGCCGCGTGGTGATACTGACCGGATCATCGCGTGCGTTTTGCTCGGGTGCAAATTTACAAGGTGACGGGGATAGCAATTTGCAGAACTCTGATGCGGGTTCTGCACTGGATCACGCATACAACCCGCTTATGTTGACCATTCGCAATCTGAACATACCGCTGATTACCGCCATTTCTGGTCCCGCCGCGGGTATTGGTGCCTCGATCGCAATGGCGGGTGATATCGTTATTGCGGGACAAAACAGTTATTTTCTCGAAGCTTTCTGTCATATCGGTTTGGTACCCGATGGCGGCGCGACTTGGATGCTGGTGCAGAATGTGGGCCGCGTGCGTGCCGCCGAACTTGCCTTGTTGGGGGAAAAACTCCCGGCGCAGCAGGCATTTGACTGGGGAATGATAACACGGGTTGTAGAAGACGCTGCCGTTATGTCCACCGCGCAAGAATATGCGAAACGCCTTGCCAAGGGTCCGACCCATGCATTGGGACTGACGCGCAAGCTGCTATGGGCCGCGGGCGATGCCAGTTTTGAAACTCAGCTCGCCGCAGAAAGTAGCGCCCAAGGCGCCGCGGGCCGGCATCCGCACTTTGCAGAAGGTGTAGCGGCCTTTCTTGAAAAGCGAAAAGCGAATTTTGACTGAGGAAATATTCAAGGCCGGCCCCTGAGTGGGGTTACGCCGCATTGGATATCTTGCTGCGGTCTCGCACACGCATCGCTGTCGGCCTGAAATCGGAAAAGGGCATATCGGCGTTACGTGACCTGATCGCGACCGCTGATCGGTTGGTGCAAGGGTTCCGACAGGACGTGATGGCACGGTTAGGCTCAAGCCCCGATGATGTGGTGTGCATTGACCCCAACCATTTCTATGGCCGAATGACAGGATGTGGCCAGACAGGGCCTTATGCGCAGAGGGCCGGCCACGATATAAATGACATCGCGCTCAGCAGGGCATTGCATGCTTTTGGCCGCAAAAGGTGAAAATCCTACTCCACTGATAGGAAAGTTGGATTCCGAGGTGCTTTTTTGTAACGTCGCTGAAACCAAGGACGAAAAATTTCGGCTCTATTGGGGCAATAGTACCACGGGTCTATGTTCAACTGCTTGCCCTTGCAGAACATGCAGACGCTACGGAAGTCTATCCTCAAATCGATCCCCGGCATCGGGATTTGATGCGAGAGAAGCTTGTAGCAGTCATTAAGATAAACACCCGTGCTGATTGCGGTGCACTTATGGTCGGTAAGGACGCTTGCTATGCGCCGGTCCTGTCTCTGTCCGAAGCCTCGGAGCATATACAGGATCTGTTACGCAATACGTTCGTGCGGTATGACGACGTTATCCAATCAGCCCCTATTCAACATTGTTCATGCGCGTGCCTGTCATGTCTGACGGCTATATTCATGCGGCGCAGATCGGGCTGGTGTCGGATACGATCAAGGCCGGATACAACGCACCCTTGCCGATGGAAGCTTGTCTTAGGGTAAATAGGCACATGCGTATACTATATCAGCGGCTGACATTTCGGTCTTAAGCGGGTACAATGGCTTTACCGAGGGTAGCCTGACCATCCACCTGAATCAGGGTCGATGATGTGACGTATCTGCCAAAAGCATAAAAAAGGCACAGCTCTATGACGGTATTGATCCCCGCTTGGGTAAACGAAGCGCTTACCCCCGTAGAAAAGCTAGAGGTTCACCAGCGCGGCCTGCGACATAAAGCGGTGTCTGTGTTCGTGATGCGAAACAATGAAACTCTAATCCAACGGCGCGCGTTGGAAAAGTATCACACACCCGGCCTGTGGGCCAACGCGTGTTGCACCCATCCTCATTGGGACGAACCCGCACTGGCGACCGCCCAGCGGCGACTGCAAGAAGAGCTCGGGATTATCGGTCTGCACCTACATCACCGCGATAGGGTCGAATATCGCGCCGATGTGGGCGGCGGTTTGATCGAACACGAGCTTGTCGATATTTATGTGGGCGAAGCAACCGCCTCGACGTTCATCGTGCCCGACCCGACCGAGGTAATGGAAACTGCTTGGGTGGATCTGGATGATCTGGCCCGCCAGACTCGTGAACACCCCGAGCGTTTCACGCCTTGGCTTCGAATTTACCTCGACGAACATATGAAAAGTATTTTTACGTCTGCTATCTGAAATCAGCGCTCACCGCGCGTCGGAAAGGATCATTTCTGAGGCTTTTTCGGCGATCATTATAACCGGCGAAGCAGTGTTGCCGGAAACGATTTTAGGCATGATTGACGCGTCCACCACTCTTAACCCCTCGATCCCGTGTACTTTAAGCTGCGCATCGACCACTGCCTTATCGTCACTGCCCATCTTGCATGTACCGACCGGATGAAAAATCGTCGTGGCGATGTTTCCGGCTTCTCGCAGCAGATCCTCGTCGCTCGCAATGTGGGTACCGGGCAACATTTCCTCGGGCGCGTATCTTCTCAACGCCTTGGCGGTCATCAATTGCCGCGCTTGTTTGATGGATTGCACCGCCACCATTCTGTCACGCTCTGTGCTAAGATAATTCAGCCGGATATCAGGCTGTAGGGTCACATCACGGTCATTAATATGGGTGTGGCCCACCGATTCAGGTCTCAGGTTACAGACTGACACCGTAATCGCCGGAAAGGGGTGAAGCGGATCTCCCAGCTTATCGGTAGAAAGCGGTTGAACGTGATATTCAAGATCGGGAGTTTCAAGGCTGGGGTCGCTTTTGGTGAACATTCCGAATTGGCTCGGAGCCATGGAGAGAGGGCCGCTTTGGGTCGTAGCGTACTCCAGACCAATTCTAATCTTGCCCCAGAGACTATTTACCGTTTCATTTAGGGTCTTGGTGCCGCTGACTTTGTAAACAGTACGTATCTGCAAATGGTCTTGGAGGTTCTCCCCCACCCCTTTCAGTTCGTGATGAACTGGCACTCCTAAATTTGCTAATCGATCCGCTTGCCCGATACCCGACAGTTCAAGCAGTTTTGGCGAATTTATCGCTCCCGCCGCCAAAATGACTTCGGCGCGCGCCTTCGCCTGCGAAACCTGTGTATCACGCTCAAACTCGACCCCCACCGCGCGCTTGCCTTCGATCATTATCCGACGGGAATATGCACCGGTCATCACTTTCAGATTTTTGCGCTTCATGGCCGGTCTCAAGAACGCTTTTGTGGTGTTCCAGCGCACCCCGTTTTTCTGGTTCACTTCAAAAAAACCAGACCCCTCATTCGTGCCCCCATTAAAATCGGCAGTAGGCTCTATTCCGAATTCTTTCGCGCCTTGCTGTACAGTTTCGAGTACCTCCCAACGCAACCGTTGACGCGCGACTTTCCATTCACCGCCCGCGCGATGATGCGGTTGGTCAGGATCATGATGATCTTCACTTTTTAGAAAATACGGCAGCACATCGTCCCAGCCCCACCCCGCGTTACCCATTTGTCGCCATCCGTCATAGTCGGCGGCCTGACCCCGCATGTAGATCATACCGTTTACGGACGAACAGCCTCCCAACAGTTTCCCGCGCGGATAGCTTAGGGTGCGGCCATTCAAACCCGGTTCCGGCGCAGTTTTCATCATCCAGTCGGTACGGGGGTTGCCGATGCAATAAAGATAGCCGATGGGCACATGCACCCAGTGATAATTGTCGCTTTTTCCTGCCTCGAGCAGCAGCACACTTACCTTGGGGTTGGCCGACAACCTGTTTGCCAAGACACATCCAGCCGTACCGCCGCCCACGATGATATAATCAAATTCCATTTTTGTCCCCCGACAGGCCGCATCCTGAATAGCGGCATCTTAACCGGGGGCATTTTCGAAACAACTGCATAAGTTCGGTGTGGACCGTTAGCGCTAACTAGCCTAAATGTCATTAGACGCTATAAAACGAGGCTAGTTATGATACTGTGCTGCGGCGAAGCATTGATCGACATGATTGAAGCCCAAGGTGCCTATACGCCACACCCAGGCGGAGCGGTTTACAATACTGCCATCGCATTGGGTCGGCTGGAAAGATCCGTCGGATTTCTCTCTGGCCTGTCGAACGACGTTTTTGGCACCCTATTGCGCGAAGGCTTACAGGCGAGTCACGTCGATACGTCGCATGTGATGTTTTCTGACCGTCCGACGACGCTCGCCTTTGTGCGGCTGGTCAACGGAAACGCCAGTTACATGTTTTATGATGAAAACACCGCTGGCCGTTCGTTGGATAAATCCTCTCTACCGGCTATCCCCGCAAATATTTCAGCCATGTATTTCGGTGGCATCAGCCTGATCGGTCTGCCAGCTGCTGATTTCTACTCTGCTCTTGCAAAGCGAGAGGCGTCGGCTCGGGTGATCATGATGGATCCAAATATTCGTCCATTGTTCGTTACAGAACCCGAAATTTACCGAGAGAGGCTGAACCAGATGATCGCTTGTTGCGACATACTAAAAGTTTCGGACGACGACCTGCACTGGATCGTCTCCGGTAACGCTACACTGAAGGAAAAAGCGTTAGCTATACGCGCCCTAGGTCCGAAAGTCGTGATCGTGACCAAAGGCAGTGAAGGATCAGTGGCCTACTTATCCGATGATAAAAGCGTCGAGGCCGCCGCTCACAAGGTTTCAGTCGTCGACACTGTAGGCGCGGGAGACACGTTCAACGCTGGCGTTTTAGCCAAACTATCCCAACTGGGCCTTTTGACAAAAGAAGCAATAGGCTCGCTGGATGCTGACGATATGCTTGCCGCGCTCCGTTTCGGTAGCGAAGTTGCATCCATAACGGTATCCCGGCCAGGCGCAAATCCACCGGTGCTGGCAGAACTTTCACAAGGGCTCAGCTAGATTGGTATCGTCTGACGGCGTGAATATCATAAATAGACCCCTACTGGTCCGCCGCACATGAATTTCACCGGTGCCTGCATTGATCAGCTGGGGCTGTTGTGGGCATTTGTCCGGCGTTTCCAGGCAATTGATCGCCTGACGGCCTGTGAGTTGTTGCAATCGAAACGGAAGCGCCTTCGACGATTGGATACCTGATTTCTTGGCAGAGGCAATTTGCGACGAATCGCCGTATATGAAGACGTCGCCATCGGTTTTCGAAATTTCCTGCGCAAGGTGTTTGGTATCTGCCCGCCAATCGTTGTGTTGTCCGTAAAACATAAAGATTTCAATAAAGTATACGCCGACAATCAGAAGGATCGCATTGCGGCCCATGCGTCCCGCCCACCCTTCGGTTTGACTTAAAATTTCTACGGCACGCACCATGGCCATTGCAGCAAATACCCATGCAAAGATGAACGCACGCGGGGGCACGATGACCCCAAGCTTGAGAACCTGAACCACGACCAATGCAATTCCCACTGACAGGCCCGCCATCAGATACAGCCCCTCAAGCCTCGCATATTTGTAAAAGACGACAAATGCGGCCGCCAGCATTGCCGGAATGAACCCGATTAGCGGTGCAAAACCAAACCCATTCCTGTGAAACACGATTTGGAAAGTTTCCCAAAGTTTGGGCAGGTTTGCGATTATACCGGCAAGGCCGTGGGCGGCGGTTGGCTCGCGCCAGTTGGCGACCGGAACTCCGAAAACACCGTGAACCTGCCAATTGATCGCATAAACAGTCACCACTGCCAGGGCAAAGCTGGCACAAAACAGCAGCATCAACCCGAACAGATCTCGCGGCGACCGATCTTCGGTTTTGGCAATGCATACTGCCAACAATAGAAGCGGATACGTGGTGTAGGCCATGAAGCTGATAATCACGAAACCCGGCAGTAGAACGCGTAATGTTCTGCCCGAGACACGACATGCCAGCATTGCAAACAGGGCGACAATCGCAAGTCCTGGCATCAACGTATTGAACCACATTGAAATCAACATGGCGGACGGCGATACCATCATCAGTAACGCCAATACCACAGTGAACCAGTTCGCACCCTTGGGGCCTGTAAATACAACTGCAAGCGCGGCAACGAATAAAGCCCAAGAGGTTTGATAAACTGCAAAATTCAACCAAGCCGGGGTTATGGCTTCACGCAGGTGCCAGATATAATTCAGCCATCGTCCTTCATGCAGAGTCTTGTTCCAAAATGCAGGGGCGTCAGCAAAAAGCGCAGGATAGTCATCATGGCGGATCATCGGATCAGCCAGATTGAGGCCCGACATAATCATGACGCTCACCAGTATCACCAGAAAGGTCGACCCCAACGCAAGATGCTGAGACCGGCTCGGGTATTCGTGCGATAGTTTTTCTGCCAATGTCATGCGGACAGGCGCGCGGTAGATTTTGAGCGTCGTGCAAGCATTGCTAAAACGGTTGCGCGTAGCTGCGCGATAGATGTAACCACCGCGCGAGGGAGAATTCTGACAACAGCCAACCGTAACCGCCAGCCAAGATTCCCCGCATTTTTGACCCGTGTCCCATTGGGAATCTCGGTTGCCAGCACATCCATCGGCAAGCCCTCGCGCCCCGCTGCGTTAACATACAGGATCGAATTATAGCGGTACCAGGGTGCCACGCCCTTCGCGTTTTTCAGATGAGGTCTGACACAGTCGAAGGCGACGTATCCCCGTGCAGCGAACAGATCCTGCCAAAAGGACAACGGCTGTTCGTTGATGTGAAATTCGCCACCCTGTCCCGTCACCGCCGCGGAAAACAACACCCGGTCTGACGCTTTCGTCAGGCTGTCCACCAGCGTCTCAGAGGCCTCTGTAGGCAAATGTTCACCGACCTCAAGACTTTGAGCAAGATCATAGCGGTGTGGGGTCGTGACGGGTGCAGTCAGATCGGCAGCCAGAAAATCGCTTGGGGCCACTGCCAACTGATCACGGTTCACATAGTCACCATCGACAGCCAAAACCGTATCAACGCCAGCGCTTTGCCATTGTTCCAGCCACACGCCACGCCCACTGCCCAGGTCAATCACACTCGACGGCTTCAGCTTCGGAAATAACAACGCAACCAACGGCTTTGCAGAGGCGCGGGCACTTGCGTTGATGTAATCAAAGAACGTTTCATTATAAATATGGCTCATGATGTCATTTCCGTTTTGGAAGAGGTCGATGCAAAAACCCAGAGAGTCAAAATAGCGAAGTTTTGGAGGGGCAGGAGCGCGATCACCAGCACCGCGGCCGTCCAGTCAGCGAGATCGAACAGCGCCGCCATTGGTCCGGTGATAAGGGTCGATGTCAGAAATCCGAACCAAACCATGACACCGAATCGAATGATCTGATTTGCGTCGCACAGCTTGCGTTCGAAAGTGAAAGCCGCCTGACAGAGATATTGGAATATGACCGCGATCAAGAACGCAGTGCCGTTGGCGATAACCTGTGACAGCCCAAGCTTCAGTAAACCCAAGTAAAGCAACGTGTAGACTGCTGCTGTAGCAAGACCGGCCAAGGAAAACCGCACCAGTTTTTGGCGAAATACGGGCATCAGGCGCGCAACCTTTGGGCGACGGGCGCAATGTCACGCGCTTCCTCGCTTACAAAGTACAAAGGCCGGTTTTTTGCTTCGACATACAATCGCCCGATGTATTCACCCAAAATACCAAGCGTCAGTAACTGCACGCCGGAAAAAAAGCTGATTGCCAACACCACAGAGGCCCAGCCCGGTGCTGTCTGATAAATGATAAGTGAATAGACAACATATACGCCGATCAGCGCCGCCATTAGCAGGCTTACAAAGGATAGTCGCGTGGCCAGCCTCAGCGGTTTGGTTGAGAATGCCGTCATGGCATCAATCGCAAAACGGACCATCGCACGCAGCGGATACTTGGTCTCTCCCATCTCACGAGGGCTGCGAATATATTCAATCCCTACCTGTTTAAACCCGGCCCAGGCAAACATGCCCCGGATAAACCTCGCCCTTTCCGGCATCGCCAGAACGGCATCCAGTGACCGACGGTTAACCAGGCGAAAATCGCCCGTATCCTGCGGGATCGGTACGTCGGACATCACATTCAGGAAGCGGTAAAACAGATGCGCGCTGACCTTTTTGAACAGCGTTTCGCCTCGACGTTCGCTGCGGCGCCCATAAACTACGTCAAAGCCCCGATCCATCATGAACATCATATCGGTCAACAACTCTGGTGGGTCCTGAAGATCCGCGTCCAACATAAAGATTCTATCGCCCTGCGCCGCTTCCAATCCGGCTGTCAGCGCAATTTGATGACCTCGGTTTCCCGAAAGCTTTAATCCGACCACCTGCGGGCACACGGCTCTTGCCGCTTCGATCGCCTGCCAGGTCGCATCGGTCGATCCATCATCGACCAAAATAATTTCAGCACGGTCCCTCCATGGTCCAATCGCTTGCGTCAGACGCGCGACCAGTCCGGGAATAGACGATTCTTCGTTCATGCAAGGAATGACAACTGAAAGATACATTACGGGGCTCCGCCACGATTACTGACCTTTCAAAACATAATCGGGCGATGTGGCCGAAATTGGGCAACTATTGGTTCAATTAAGGGACAGGATTGTTTTTATTAGCGCGACAATCCGAGACAGCGCATATTCAGCACGATAAAGGCCGGACCAAGGCCCGACCTTTGACCGATCACCAACCAGCGTATTTACCGTCGCGTCAGTGTAGCGCCTGCGTTGATAATTTGCGGCACGATCTGTGTGACTGCGCGGCTCCAACGCGTAACAGGCTGTTGTGCTACAAAGATAATGTCATCGGGGCGAAGCTCGAAATGCGGAAGCAGAGCAAGATTAGCAGCATTTCTCGCGTCTAAATGCCAAGCTGTTACCGCCCCAAGTTCGCGAGGGTCAGATGACGACCGTAATACATATACCTGCGAGACATCTCCGGTCGCCGAAGCAATTCCCCCAGCGTCATACAGGGCATCGGCCAAGTTGGCTTTTCGCTCGAAAGGCAGCGCGAACCGGGATTGTTTCTCGACCTCGCCAGTCAGATATACATACTGTCGGTTGTCTGCGCCCAAATCGATACGGGTTTGATAATTGGTTCGTGCTTCCTCAAGATCAGCGCGCCGCAACGCAACCTCTACCTGAAGCTGCTGCAAAGCAACTTGTCTTGATTGTTGACGCGCCTGCGTCAATGCGATTTGCTGGGTGAAGTACTCTTGAGCGCGGTTCAGCCAATATTCCGTATCCACGAAAATAGAATCCCCGGGAAGCAGTCGAGTCTTCTTCAGGCCGACGCGGGAATAAAGCTCCATCAATGGAATTTGATACAATGCACCGTCACGATAGAGGCGGATCGAAGCATAATCCTGATCCGCTACAGTGATACCGCCGGCAGCGGCCAAAGCCTCTTCCAAGTATAATGGTGTAAGGGTTACTGGGACTACGGTGGGTTTGCTCACCGCACCGCCAATGGACACTCTGCGAGAATTAAATTCGGCAATTTCAAGGCTGAATGTCGGATCAATCTGGTTTTCGACCAGCTTCTGGAACAGCGCCGCTTCGGCGTCTTCGATCGTCAGACCTGCGATACGCACACGTCCCACATCCGGGATGTTTATCGAACCGTCATCTTGAACAGTATAGCCCTGTCGCGCATTTTGCGCGGCCAGCAGACCGGAAAGCTGCTCGACCGAAGTCGCGGATCGTGGTGTGGCAAGCAGAACCACATCGCCTACTCCGATCTGGTATGGTCCCGGATCGGACGGTGGCGGCAAACGTAGCTCGAGCGCATTGGGGCGGTTTTGACTCTCAATGGTCGGGGAAGGTAACGCACCTGTGCCTCTAAGACCCGCGCCGGTCCCTGTGGTCTGGGAAAACACCGCAGGGAGGGTCTGGGGTGCATATGCCGATTTGTTCGCCTGAACAACTGTTTCGGCGGTTAGTGCCATTACTCGAACATTGGTCCCGCGGGCGTCCCCATCCACCACTTTAGGTGCCCGGTAAACAGAACCGCAACCGGCAAGGCTCAGACCTAAAACGGCCAGCAAAAGGTATCGCACTAGAAACTCTCCCATTCACTCACTTATCACCACCCCGACTTCGGATTCTGGTGCCACTCTCATTTCGCGGGTTGCAGATTGGGTCTTGATATACCCTATTTCGTCGCCAGCCCATTGTCGCGCTTGCACGATTGTGCCGCTTTTTCTACCCACCCAATAGGTATTTCGAAATGCTTGGTCCAGACTTTTACAGTCTTCCGTCATTATACGTGTCGGAATTGTACCGATCTCAAGGGTTACGGGTTCGGTACCGCTCGCTTCGACCAAACAGTTGAACGTTCTGGTGACAATTCGGTTGTCGCCTTTCAGGTTGCTGTGTAGCCGGCTGGAATAGCCTGTCTTGCCAGATAGGATCAGGGCCATCGGCTCGGATAGCTCAGCCGCAAATAATTCAGACCCCAACCCACGTGTTCCTTGCAACATACCGTTTTCCAACATCACTGCTGTCAAATCTGAACTGACCCAGGTTTCTATTCCGTTAACCTTTGCCTCACGCAGCAGACGGCCCGATTGCGAACGACGTTCCACAGTCATTATCATCGCCGGGACCGACGTATCCGCTACCAGCGCCGCAAAACGGGGCGGAAACTGCCCTGCCGGACTCACCGCGGTCGTTTTGTCATTCACGACAAGAGCGACCCCTCGGTTCAGCAGGCCCTGACTATTGCTACAGGCCGCGACACTTAGAAATAACAGGCCCAAGGTGGTTGCACGTATGATCATCTCAGGTATCTCCCCCAGCCATCACGCAATTCCGCGCCCCGGTAATCTGTCACAAATCCATACAGTCGGTTTGTCACCGCCAACCTTGCACCCCCATCACGGGTAATTGGTTTGATGGTTTGTTTGATTGTTTTCCGTGACGGGCGCCCGGTCAACCACGATACCGGGACTTCAAACCTTAGGCCTTTATCAAATGATCCCTCTCCGAAATCAGCAAACGATACGTTGGTGAGCGTAAAGAACCCCCCAACCTTGAAGCCGTTGTTGAATTCGCGGTCGATGCCCAAGGTCGCGCCGTAGTCGCCGGCCAGATATCGACCGACATCAATCTGCGTCGTGAAGCCGTTGCCGAAATCGTAATATGCCGAGGCATGTCCGCTCGTGACCCCATAGTCCTGAAAGCCGAGCAGCATGTCGAAATCACGTTGTTTGACATAATTCAACTCGACACCCAATGCCAATCGGCTGGCAATGGGATACCATAACAGTTCGGCCGATATGCCACCAAACATGCTTTCGAGGTAACCAAAAGACACCCGGCCGAACAGGTCCTTACCAGGGCGGAAAATATATTCTGCGGATAGCGTGTTGATTTCGAGATTGGATTCCTTGGCATATTTTACTGCGTTGGTTCGGACAGGCTCCAAAACCGAATTTGAACCGCGGAAAGATTTGTCGATATTGCCGATCAGCGGATACCGAAACCTTCCCGAAAACGTCAGCCCGGGCGCGGGCCGGTATGCTGCTTTGAGCTGGGCACCAAAATCGGCACGGATGGGGCTGTTAGGGTCGAAAAACGAGGTCGCAAGATACGGACCAAACGAGGTTTCGATCACCGGATAGACGTCATCCAGCTCACCCACACGGCCTTGGTCATACGCATCGGCAATATCGGTACGCGCCAACGTACGCCACGCGCCGTCATAGTCAAACTGAAGCTCCTCCAGGTCTGACCGCTGAGTTACGACACGGCTTATCGGAACGCCGCGCTCGTGGAAGACCACGGTAAACTGTTCTATCTCGGGGGGTAAAGTCGTTGCCATAACACGAGCCGCCCGCCCCGCTGCTTGGGATTCGTTGATCCATCGGTTATTCTCGACCCGTACGGTCGCTTTGTTTCCGCTCATGGTGAAACCCTGAAGCTTCATCCCATCTTCTGACAGGCGAGCGGCGACAACGCGTTGAACTGCGGCCTTGCCGCCCCCTTTGGCCGAATTATTCCAATCCGCTATGGCAAGGCGATCCCGGGTTCCAACAACTCTTGGCGAGGTTTCCAATCCGCCCGAAATCCGAGGTCGCTTCGGATTGATCACATAGCTAAGCTGGGCACCTATTTCATGTCCCCCTATCAGGTATCCCTTAAGCTTCGGACCGTTCTTAAAGCGATATTCGATACCGAAGTTGAGCGGAGAGGAGACGTTAATACCGGTATTCACAGATTCACGCACATACAAGTCCGGGGAATACTCAGCAAACAGAGTTGTCTGATTACTGAATTTCCATTTCACCCCGGCAAATGGCGAAGTAGGGCCGCGGAACCAGTTGCCCGCTTCGATCTGCCCTCCCCTACCCGTGAAGCCTGCTGGTCGGGTTTTAAAGCGGTCAGAGATGGCACCAAGCGGGTTAGAAAAAGAATTTCTTCCAGCTAACCGGCCCCATCCTAGACCGCCGGTCACTTCCAGCTTGGACCCAAAGCTTTTGGTTGCGACAAAGTACTCACCGCTTAAAATACCGGTTCCCAGAAAGTCGCGCAGTCCGATTGCAACCGCAGGACGGCGTGAGGTTTCATCGAAGATTTGATAATGCATATCAAAGCTTCGGTCGAACGTGTCGCCCCCTAAATAGCCTGTAGCGCCGTTGATGTTCTTGATCTGCGAATATCTGAAACCGCCGTAAACCCGTGGCAACACCTGGAATGCGCCGGTGTATCTAAAGTTTGGCCCAAATACGCTGGCGGTAAATGCCAAATCCCCGTCTTGCATGACCTCGGCGGTTGGCATCTCGATCAGGCCGGGGGTACCGTATGTCGTCAACGATTGCGCTGAAGCTTGCGGCGCGGCAAGCGCTCCAATAGCCGCAATAAGGGTTGCAGAAGCTCTGTTAATCGGACGCCCTTGCATCTGCGGACCTACTTACTAATTGTTGTTAATATCGAGACTGTATAGAATATTAAAATGGAGTTCACTTTGCGGACTTCCGGTTTTTCGAACTTACCAAGTCGTTGCGCCAGTTTTGCAACACACAAACGATGGAAAACAAATGTTTCAACGATGGTTTAAGCGACCCAAAGATACCGAACCGCACTTCGCCCCGATTAGTCCTGACCAACCGGTCGTTGCGATAGGTGATATTCACGGACGTTACGATTTGCTTAAAAAAATACCGGAGGCCAAGTCAGGCGTTCAGATGGTCTGTCTGGGCGATATGATCGATCGCGGAGAGGAAAGCGCACAGGTGTTGCGCCACATGTGCAAGGCGACAAACGTGATTACCTTGATGGGGAATCACGAGGAAATGATGTTGAATTTCCTGCAAAACCCATTGGACAACGGGCCACGCTGGTTGCGAAACGGCGGATTGCAGACCTTGGAAAGCTTTGCGGTTACCGGCGTCTCACAAACCTCAACGGGTGAGGACCTGGAGGGCGCGCGGGATGCACTTTTCGCTGCGATGGGGCAAGATTTGCTTGATTGGCTGACCAACCTTCCCAAATATTGGGTGTCGGGCAATGTGGTCTTTCTACACGCAGCAGCCGACCCGTCTTTGCCCATCGAACAGCAAGACAATCGTACTTTACTTTGGGGCCACAAAGACTTTGGCCGTGTTGCCAGAACCGATGGGATGTGGGTCGTTCATGGGCATACCATTTTCGATTCTCCCAGAATTAACCGAGGCGTTGTATCGATTGACACAGGTGCCTATGCCACGGGTAAGCTAACTGCGGCGACCATCCACGAAGGCGAGGTGGATTTCGCCTACGCTTGACCCAGGAAGATCAGGTCATTTAATCATTATTTAGTGCCCTCTTGCTTAAGTGGCGACAGTCCTCATCTGTCTCTACTTGCAAAGGTGATTAAATGGCTTTTCTGGATATTTCCCCCAGACGCTACGGTTCGGCAGACGTTTTTCAATATTCAAATTGCGGCAAGCGACTTTTTGACGTCATCCTCTGTCTCGCGTTGATACCCCTTGCGGTGCCATTGATCGCAATGCTCTGGGTTATTTCGACTGCAAATGGAAATAGGGGATTCTACGCGCATCCGCGGGTGGGCAGGCATGGCAAGACGTTTAACTGTCTGAAAATCCGCACGATGGAGCCTGCGGCTGACGCCATCTTTAATAACGCGCTCGAGGTAAACGCTGAATTCGCCCACGAATGGCGTCACAGTCAAAAACTGAAGAATGATCCCAGAGTGTTAAGATTTGGTCGGTTTCTCCGCGCCACCAGCATGGATGAGTTACCACAAATCTGGAACGTCTTTAGAGGGGATATGTCATTTGTCGGGCCACGCCCGGTAACTCTTGGCGAACTGTCGCGCTACGGAGATGCCGCCAACGATTATCTGAGCCTGCGTCCCGGAATTACCGGGCTTTGGCAAGTAAGCGGTCGGGGCAAGGTCAGCTTCAAACACCGCGTTCGTCTGGACCTGCAATATATTCACAACATATCGATGTTTGGGGATCTGGTATTGCTGTTTCGCACGATAGCGGCTGTGTTCAGGGCCACCGGGCAATAAGCGCGCTCGAAAAGATCCAAGGATCATTCCGAGCGGCTTTGTAATTAAACCAGGCCCGTAATTCCGGTCGCGGTCGTTCCAGTAGATAAAACCTTGCTGATACGGAACGGATAAACGGCCCCGGGGATCAGATTTTTCAGCACGATCGCGTCCCCGCTTTTCAGCTCCACAGACAGATCGCCGGATTGCGAAACCATAATCGCGCGCGTGACCTGCGAAATCTCATCAGCGTCGCTGGGAGTAATGTCAAAGCCACCACAAATCGGCCCGCTTAGACCAGAGCTGTAATCGCTGAAGTTATCAATCAATGGCATATCATTCTCCGTAAATGGGAGAATGCACGATCCATCAAGTAGATTTATCGAGTATTAACCACCCGGGCGGTGCCCGCCAGAGTGGCGTGTGATTCACAGCAATTCATACCGAAAGCGAAAACTATAAGCCTTTGGTTACTCAACCTTACCGTGGCAATGCTTGAACTTCTTACCAGACCCACATGGGCATGGCTCATTCCTTGCCGGCGTTCCCCAAGTTGAAGTATCGCTTTCATCAAAGGCTGAATCTGCTGGTTTAGATTCCTGCTCTGGTGCCGACACCGGAGACTCCTTCTCGGCGAGCTGTTGCTGTCCTTGCAACTGAGACATGATCTGCTGCTGTTCTTCTTCGGTCATTGGACGTATCTGAGCAAGCTTTTGTGTGACCTCAGTCCGCAAGCTATCCAGCATAGTCTCGAACAACTGGAAAGATTCATTCTTGTATTCATTCAAGGGATCACGTTGCGCGTACCCGCGGAATCCAACAACTGAACGCAGGTGCTCCAACGTCAACAGGTGATCACGCCATTTTCCGTCAATGGTCTGTAAAAGAACCTGCTTTTCAATATTGCGCATATTCTCTGCGCCGAACGCTTCGGTTTTTTCAGACATCATCTCGTCACTGGCACCGACAAGGCGTTCGCGAATAACCTCGTCATCAACGCCCTCTTCTTCGCACCATTTCGCGACCGGAACATCCAAATTTAACCGTTCCGCAACGGCTGCCTGAAAGCCTTGGGCATCCCACTGGTCCGCATATGTCTTGGCAGGCATGAATTCTTCGATCAGATCGTCGATAACCTGTTCGCGCATGTCAGCGGTAATTTCATAAAGGTCGGCTGCCTCCATGATGTCACGGCGTTGACCAAAAATAACCTTGCGCTGCTGGTTCATCACATCATCGAATTTCAACAACTGCTTACGAATATCAAAGTTGCGACCTTCGACCTTGGCCTGTGCGCGCTCCAGCGACTTGTTGACCCAAGGGTGCACAATCGCTTCGCCCTCTTTCAGGCCAAGCGTAGTCAACACTTTTTCCAACCGTTCAGACCCGAAAATCCGCATAAGGTCGTCTTCCAAGGAAAGATAGAATGACGAACGGCCTGGGTCACCCTGACGACCGGAACGTCCGCGCAGCTGGTTGTCGATCCGACGGCTTTCATGACGCTCGGACGCCAGAACGTACAGGCCCCCGGCGTCGAGCACCTTTTTCTTTTCGTCCGCGTGTTCAGCCTCGATCTTGGCGCGAATTGCGACGGGGTCAGCTTCCGGGTCAGCATCCAGCGCCTCGATCACCTTCAGCTCGACGTTACCACCAAGCTGAATATCGGTGCCGCGTCCGGCCATGTTGGTCGCAATGGTCACCGCACCCAATTTACCGGCATCCGCGACGATCTGCGCTTCCTGTTCGTGCTGCCGGGCGTTCAGCACATTATGAGTGATGCCCGCTTCGTTCAGCATGTTGCTCAACATTTCGGATTTTTCGATCGAGGTGGTCCCAACCAGTACAGGCTGTCCAATTTTATTGGCTTCTTTGACCTTTTCGATCATCGCCTGATATTTCTCTAGTGCCGAACGATAGACCTGATCGTCTTCGTCCACCCTGGCAACCGGCACGTTGGTCGGGACAACAACGACCCCCAGCCCGTAAATCTCGGCGAATTCTTCGGCCTCGGTATCGGCAGTGCCCGTCATACCCGCCAGCTTGTCATACAAGCGGAAATAATTCTGGAAAGTCACCGAAGCGAGGGTCACGTTTTCCGGCTGGATCTGACACCCTTCCTTGGCTTCGATCGCTTGGTGCAGCCCTTCGGACAAACGACGCCCAGCCATCATACGGCCAGTAAATTCGTCAATTAACATTACTTCGCCATCGCGAACAATATAGTCCTTGTCCCGTTGGAACAGCTTATGCGCACGCAACCCCTGGTTTATGTGGTGTACCAGCGTCGTGCTTTCAGGGTCATACATCGTCAACCCTTCCTCAAGCAGTCCTTGCTTGCGCAACTCTTGCTCAAGGAATTCGTTACCATCCTCGGTAAACGTGACATTACGTGTTTTTTCATCCAGATCGTAATGAGATTCCTGCAAAAGCGGAATGAGCTTATCGACGGTTTTATACATCTCGGAACGGTCCTGTGATGGACCGGAGATAATCAGAGGCGTCCGTGCTTCGTCGATCAAGATACTGTCAACTTCGTCAACAATAGCGAAATTGTGGTGTTTTTGAAAAATCTGGCTCAGCTCAGACTTCATGTTGTCGCGTAAATAATCAAACCCAAGCTCATTGTTGGTGGCATAGGTGACATCGCAACTATAAGCGGCGCGTTTGTCGTCTTCGGTCATGCCCGACACAGCGGCACCCGTGGTCAGTCCAAGAGAAGCAAACACCTTCCCCATCCAGTCAGCGTCACGCTGCACCAGATATTCATTGACCGTTACAATATGAACGCCCTTCCCCGTCAGCGCATTCAAATATGCGGCCAAGGTCGCTGTCAGTGTTTTGCCTTCACCGGTCTTCTGCTCCGAGATATTTCCTTGATGCAGGAATATCGCAGACATCAGCTGTGTGTCAAAAGCGCGCAACCCCAAGGTGCGACGCGCACCTTCCCGGCAGTTGGCAAAAGCTTCCGGCAACAAATCATCAAGGCTTTCGCCGTCGTTCGCCCTCTTGCGAAGCTCTTCTGTTTTCTGCTTCAGCCCGTCATCTGACAAAGCTTGAAATTCGTCTTCCAGCGCGTTGATTTGTTCAACCAGCG
>TARA_R110002073_G_scaffold157241_9_pt1 | contig 46090 bp, 41 predicted proteins | sample TARA_R110002073 | Tara Oceans TARA_R110002073 (sample SAMEA4397174) | marine metagenome | biome: Polar Biome; feature: [DCM] deep chlorophyll maximum layer (ENVO:01000326); material: water (ENVO:00002006), including particulate matter (ENVO:01000060) such as... | depth 40 m
CACTCGCGAAGTCGGCTTCGTCTGCCGTAGCTGGGTGATTTGGTATTACACATTTGGGGTCAATTGCAAATACGGTTTTAGCCGTTCGCATACCCATCTGTTTCATTTCGTCAAAGATCCCAAGCAGTTTACGTTCAACGCCGCGGATCCCGAGATCCGCATCCCCTCGGCACGGCAATTGGTTTACGGAGACCGTCGCGCGAATCCGAAAGGCCGGCTGCCCGACAACACCTGGATTCTTCGCCCGCAAGATCTACCCGATGGATTCGAAGAGGATGGAGATACGTGGTATTTCCCACGCGTTGCCGGAACGTTTAAAGAACGCCAAGGCTTTCATGGCTGCCAGATGCCGGAGCAACTGCTTGGCCGGATCATCCGCGCGAGTTCAAATGAGGGTGATTGCGTGCTCGATCCCTTCTCGGGTAGCGGGACCACATTGGTCGTCGCCAAGAAGCTGCGGCGAAACTTTATCGGCACCGAACTCAGCGAAGAGTACGCGGCCAAAATTCGATCGCGACTCGAGGAGACCAAAGTCGGTGACCCGTTGGTGGGCCCGGCAAATCCATTGCTGAGCGCCCCGAATACGAAAAACGGAAAGCGATTGGCGGATAAGGTCTCGAAGAAAAAGTCGACTGCTAAGAAAAAGGATGGGAAGTCCAAGACGGGCAACGCCACTCAGCCTGATTTGCTGTAACGCTGATTTCGACGCTGCAATCTTGTCATTTGGGATTTTTGGGGATCGCCCCCGAAACCGCAATGCAGCGTCAGCGAAATGGAGTTAGCATGGCAGGGGTATCCGTGCCACCATGCGGAGGCGTCGCGATTTTCCTATTTGCTCCTTTTCTTTGGCCAGCGGCTGTTGCAGCGAGGTTCCTTTCGTGCCGTCTCTGAGAATGCTGCCTGCCTTTACTTTGGATTTGCCCTTAGGCAAAGACGAGGCGATGCAGCGGATCCGCCAGGCAATCGCCGAGCTGGATTCGATCGAAAATGCAAGAGCCGTAGGGGACTGTGCCGAGTTTGCGGTACGCCCCGAGGAGCGGCGATTTTGGTCGCCGCATTTGTCGGTGCAGCTAAGCGATATCGAATCCGGGACGCAGTTGTATGCTCGCTTTGCACCGCGTCCCGAGGTTTGGACGTTTTTTATGCTCGTCTACTTTATCACTGCTTTCTTTATGTTCGTCGGTGGTGTGTATGGTTACGTCCAGTGGTTCATGGGAGCGGCGCCTTGGGGGCTGCTGCTGATTCCAGGAGGCGCTGCGGTGATTGCCACGCTTCATCTTGCCAGTCTGATGGGTCAAGGATTGAGCAAAGACCAGATGGAAAAATTGCGTGACCAACTTGATCGCACCGTTGCCTTCGCTCTAGGATCTTCTAACCACTCGACCCCCGAATCCGAAACCCTAGCCGGAAAATGAGTATGCATTCGCTGCAAGAACTTTTTAATAACAATCGTGAATGGTCGGAGCAAGTTGTCGAACAGGATCCCACATTCTTCGAGCGATTGTCGCAGCAGCAATCGCCCAAGTACCTTTGGATTGGCTGTGCCGACAGTCGCGTGCCGGCTAATCAGATTGTCGGTTTGGACCCCGGTGAACTGTTCGTCCATCGCAATGTCGCCAATCTGGTCGTCCACTCGGATTTAAATTGTCTATCGGTGATGCAGTTTGCGATCGAGGTTTTGAAGGTCGAGCATGTGATCGTTTGCGGGCACTACGGTTGTGGGGGTGTCGCCGCGGCACTGTTTCATAAAGAGTTGGGGCTGATCGAAAATTGGCTGCGTTACATCCAAGACGTCGCCATGATCCATCAAGCACAGCTTGATGCGATTGAGGTGCCGCGTGAACGTTGCGATCGTTTGTGTGAACTGAACGTGATGGAGCAGGTGATGAATGTGTGCCGTACCACGATTGTGCGTGACGCGTGGCGGAAAGGCCAGAAGCTTGCGGTGCATGGTTGGGTTTATGCGCTTACGGACGGTCGGCTGCGTGACTTGGACATGAATGTGACCAATGGCGATGAGATGATCACGCGGTATGAAGCCACCTTGGGCAAGTTGCTCAGCTAGAGACGAGTTGCTCAGCTAGAGACAGCGAGTTTTCGATCGGGGGGCGTCGCAGGCCGGCTGGGCCAACGTGAATGGTTTCTTCTCGCTGCTAACCGGATGGCGTCCCGCAAGCGTTTCTCAAACGCGAACGCCACTAACATAGGTGGCAATGGGCGAATGGACTCAGGCCATCGGATCCGCCATGGTCACTAAAACGCACGGCGGCTATATTCTGCAAAGTTTTTCACATGTATTGGACTTGGCAGAACACTTCTCGCGGATGGAACGCCGCAACAGGACGGCAATTGTGAAATACACATTGACCCTCGCAGTGGCATTATTCCTCACGTGGCTGATCTGGTCTGGGCACTTTGAAAGCCCATTCTTGCTGGGTTTAGGCGTGTTATCGTGCCTTTGCAGTCTATGGATATCGCAGCGGATGCGAATCGTCGACGAAGAGGGGGCTCCGGCTCAGCTCGGTTTGCGGCCGTTTACGCATTACGCGCCCTGGTTGATGAAAGAAATTTTGGTTTCCAATCTGACCGTCGCAAAAATTATCCTGTCTCCCAAAATGCCGCTCCGCCGTCGCATCGTGACGGTGCCCACGCGAGCGAAAACCGAACTCGGACGCGTCATGCTTGCCAATTCCGTCACGCTGACTCCGGGCACCGTATCGGTGCGAGTCGAAGGGGAAAGCATCACCATCCACGCCCTCGCACTGACCAACGACGAATCCGACATTACCGGTGAAACCGATCGACGTATCTGTGAATTGGAGAAGTCGTGATCAGCATCGACATGTTTGCCGTCACCTCGATCGCCATTTTGGTGACGATGAGTTTAGCGTTAATCCGTGCGATGTTTGGTCCCACGGTCTTTGATCGCGTGTTAGCGCTGAATACCTTTGGTACGAAAACCGTGCTGCTGATCTGTGTGGTCGACTTCATGACCGGCCGTGATGATTTTCTCGATCTCGCGCTGCTCTACAGTCTGATGAATTTCATCGGCATGGTGGCGCTACTGCGATTTGCAGAATACGGCAGTTTCAGTGACGAAGGAGTGTCGTGATGAGTATTGTCGATCTGCTGAGCTGGATCCTGTTGATGACCGGAGCGACGTTTTCGATCATCGGTGGAATTGGCATTGTCCGGCTTCCCGAGTTTTTCTCGCGGATGCACGGCGCTGGGATCACTGACACGATGGGCGCTGGTTTGATCGTTGCAGGACTGCTGCTGCAAGCCGGGTTAAGTTTGACGGCGCTGAAGTTGGTCGCGATTCTGTTCTTCTTGACCGTCACCAGCCCGAGTTCGTGTCACGCGTTGGCTCGCTCTGCGATGACACATGGATTGAAACCGGTGCTCGATGGAGAGCCACTGCTTGATGAAAAATCGCGTAGTGAGGAGCCGAACCAATCATGAGCAGTTTGATCGATTTTCCTATCCTTGCCCTGCTCGCGATTACCGCGGTCACGATCGCGCGGATGCGAGATTTGTGGGCGGCGATCATGTTCACTGGTATCTATAGTTTTTTGAGTGCGAGTTGGATGTTGATCCTCGACGCACCCGATGTGGCGTTTACCGAGGCGGCGGTCGGTGCGGGCATTGCCACCGTGTTGATGCTGAGTACGTTGGCGCTAACGGGCAAGAAAGATCGTCAACTTGCGCACGCCCCGATCATGCCTTTCTTTCTGGTGCTGATTACCGGCTGTGTGCTCGTTTACGGCACCTTGGATATGCCGCACTTCGGGGACCCCAAGGCTCCGATCCAATTGCATCCGAATCCATCCTTTGTTGAAAAGTCTCAACATGATATGCACGGGTTGCCCAATGTCGTGACTGCGGTATTGGCCAGCTATCGTGGTTACGACACGCTCGGCGAAACGACCGTGGTGTTAACGGCAGGCATCGCGGTGCTGATTATTCTTCGCAAAGAGAATGACGATTCCGAACAAGATGCCTCGGCGGAGAAGTTGACGTGAGAACATTTCCTGTCATTCGAGTCGTCACAAAGATCTTGATCCCGTACATCTTGTTATTTGCATTTTATGTGCAATTTCACGGTGATTTCGGGCCTGGCGGCGGATTCCAAGCCGGCGTGATTTTTGCCTCGGCGTTGATTCTGTACGGATTGGTCTTTGGACTCGAATCGGTCAAACGCGTCGCGCCACCGATGGTCATCGAAAAACTGATGGCACTCGGAGTCGTCGTGTATGGGATGACCGGAGTGTTGACGTTGGCACTCGGAGGCAACTTCCTTGATTATGCGGTGCTCGAGCACCACTTCTATCCCCACATCTTTCCCACCGGACAACATCTCGGCATCTTCTTGGTCGAGCTCGGTGTCGGGATCACCGTAACCTCGGTGATGACGATGATTTTCTACTCCTTTGCTGGCAGGAAAAGAATCGTATGAGCGTCGAACAAGTCGTCGGACTATACAACTACTGGATCGTGATCTTCTTGATGATGACGGGGTTTTACATCGTTATCGCACGCCAGAACATGATTAAATCCGTCATCGGATTGAACATCTTTCAAACCTCCGTCTTCCTGCTTTACATCACGATGGGCAAGGTGAACGGCGGCACCGCACCGATCATTCCGCCTCGTGTCGCGAATGGTCATGGCGCGAATGGCCATGGTGTGAACGGGCATGGTGTGAATGGTCATGGCGTAAACGGGCATGGGAATTCGCTGGACCCTCTAACCTCGTCGCTTCACGATGCAGTGGATGCGCCGAGCGAGCATGCTCAATCGGTTGCCGAAGAGGTGCTGTCGCCGCTCGGTGAAATCGCTCAGCAAGCCGATCTGTCATCGCAAGTCGAGCCCATCATCTACTCAAACCCAATGCCCAGCGTGCTGATGCTGACCGCAATCGTGGTGGGGATTGCGACGACTTCGTTGGCACTGGCACTGATCGTTCGCATCCGTGAAGAGTACGGCACGATTGAGGAAGACAAAATCTTGGAATTGGATCGGGATTCTTGATGGAAAGTCATCTACCCATCTTGCTGATCGTGTTGCCGTTGTTGGCCGCGCCGCTATGCGTTTTGATCGGCAATCGCAAACTTGCTTACATCGTTGCGTTGACGGTTTCGTGGTGCGTGTTCGCAATGGCGGTCGCATTGGTCGGTACGGTCAATGCCGACGGGCCGCTGCGTTACAACATTGGTGATTGGGCGCCACCCTATGGGATCGAATATGTTGTCGATGAACTCAGCGGGTTTGTGATGCTGTTCGTCTCGGCACTCGGTGCGATCGTGCTGACGTACGCACCGCACAGCATCGATAAAGAGATTCCACGTTCCAAACACTATCTGTTCTACGCGACGTATTTGCTTTGCCTGACCGGTTTGTTGGGGATGTGTGTCACCGGCGACTTGTTCAACGTGTTTGTGTTCTTGGAAATTTCATCGTTGTCAACGTACGCGTTGATCAGTCTGGGGCGATCACGGCGTGCACCGTTGGCGGCGTTTCAGTATTTGATCCTCGGCAGCGTGGGAGCCACGTTCATTCTGATCGGTATCGGCTTGGTCTATCAGATGACCGGCACCCTCAATATGGCCGATATCGCAACGCGATTACCGGTGGATCATGGTCCGCGAACCGTCTTGGTGGCGTTTGCATTTTTGACGATTGGTCTGTTTATCAAGATGGCCGTCTTTCCGGTTCATACTTGGTTGCCCAATGCTTACACCTATGCTCCGTCGGTGGTCACATGTTTCATCGCAGCAACGGCGACCAAGGTTTCGGTCTATGCGTTGATTCGAATTGTGTTCAGTATCTTTACACGCGAATTTGCGTTTGAAGTTTTGCCGCTGGATACCGCGTTGATGGTGATGGCGTTGGTGGGCATTTTTGCCGCCTCGACCGCTGCGATCTACCAAGACAACGTGAAGCGTTTGTTGGCGTATTCGAGCATTGCTCAAATCGGTTACATGTTGCTCGGAATTAGTATGGCGAACCAAGCGGGGCTGGCCGCTGGGATCGTTCACATGTTCAATCACGCCTTGATCAAGGGCGGCCTGTTCATGGTGGTGGGCTGTTTCGCTCTGCGGATTGGCTCGGTCCAGCTTACCGATTGGCGTGGTGCCGGTCGTACGATGCCGTGGACCTCATTCGCTTGGGCCATCGGTGGGTTGGCGTTAATCGGAGTGCCATTCACTGCAGGCTTTATCAGCAAATGGTTGTTGTTGACCGCTGCGTTTGATTCTCACCACTGGTCGGTTGCGGTATTGATGTTGCTCAGTTCGCTGCTGGCATTGGTTTACGTTTGGCGAGTGGTCGAGACGTTGTATTTCGCCGAGCCGTCCGAAAAGGCCAAACAAGCGATCGAGGCACCGCTGGGAATGTTGATTCCGATGTACACGGTGATCCTTGCCACCTTGGTGTTTGGCGTTTGGACGGTTTACTCGGCTGACTTGGCTGCGGGGGCCGCGTCGCTCTTGTTAGGAGGCACGCAATGATGGCTGCCGAAACATTAATTTGGATCGCGGGAGTGTTGCCGCTTGTCGCACTGGGGTTGATTTACGCCTGTGGTCGATGGCCCAATCTTCGCGAAGCTTCTACGATCGTGGTTTCCACGCTGCTGTTTGCTGCGACGTGTCGCTTGTCGAGTTTTGTGTTCGCAGGCGAGCGACCTTCGGTCAGTTTGGGCGAGATGCTGCCGGGGTTTCGTATCGCGTTCGAAGTGGAACCGCTAGGGATGGTCTTTGCACTGGTCGCGTCGGGGCTGTGGATCTTGACCACGCTGTATGCGATCGGTTACATGCGAGGCCATCACGAGGAAAACCAAACTCGCTTTTACGCCTGTTTTGCCATCGCAATCTTTGCCGCGATCGCTGCGGCATTCTCAGCGAACTTGTTTACCTTGTTCGTCGCCTACGAATTGATGACCGTGTCGACGTATCCGTTGGTGACGCATCACGGGACGGCCGAAGCTCGTGACGGTGGCCGCGTCTATCTCGGTATTTTGCTTTCCACCTCGATCGCCTTCTTCATGCTGGCCGTCGCCTGGACATGGTATGTGGCGGGAACGCTGGACTTTACCGCTGGCGGCATTCTCAGTTCTGCTCATGCCGATGGCGACATTTCCACGCTCGGACTTGGCATCTTGTTGGCCCTGTTTGCCTTTGGCATTGGCAAGGCCGCTCTGATGCCGTTTCATCGCTGGTTACCCGCCGCGATGGTCGCCCCGACGCCGGTCAGTGCGCTACTGCACGCGGTGGCGGTCGTCAAAGTCGGTGTGTTCTCGGTGCTGAAAGTTGTTGTTTACATCTTTGGCATCGATTTGCTTTCAAGCACGGGTGTTAGTATTTGGTTAGCGTATGCTGCCGGAGCTTCGCTTTTGCTCGCGTCGCTTGTGGCGATGACCAAGGACAACCTGAAGGCGCGTCTTGCCTATTCGACGATCAGCCAACTCGCCTACATCACGCTGGGTGCCGGATTGGCGACGCAAAGCGGGGTGTTGGGTGGCGGGATGCATATTGTGATGCATGCGGTCGGCAAAATTACGTTGTTCTTCTGTGCCGGAGCGATCTATGTTGCCACGCATAAAAAGAATATCAGTGAAATGCGGGGGCTCGGTCGGCAGATGCCGTTCACCTTTGCCGCGTTTTTTGTTGCTGCGGTTAGCATCATCGGACTGCCGCCAGGCGGTGGTGCATGGAGTAAATGGTTCCTCGCGATTGGAACCGTCGAAACCCATCTCTACATTTTAACGGCCGCGCTGATGATCAGCTCGCTGTTGAACATTGCCTACCTGATTCCCATTCCAATCCAAGCGTTTATGGCGCCGCTTGCCGATGATTCAGCTGAATCGAATCGGTCGGATCATGCCGACGGCGACCATGCCCACACGGTGACCGGCGGCATTCAAGAGGCTCCGATGATGTGTGTGGTGCCGCTGTGCGTGACCGCGATCTTGAGTGTGGTGCTGTTCTTTTTCGCAGATTGGATTTACGAAGTGCTTTTGCCGATCACGGTGGCGAGTTAAACGGATGACCGAAACGAAACCCCCAAGCGATCCGAGTTGGTTTGAAAAGCCACGGAACATCAATTTGATGATTGGTGCGCTGGTGCTCGCGTGCGTGGCGCTAGTGCTGGCCGATTTGTTTTACGAGAATCCACATCCGCACTTTCCCAAGTGGGAGAACGTGTTTGGGTTTCAAGCTTGGTTTGGATTTATTGCCTTTGTGATCATCGTCTTTTTAGGACGTTTGCTACGCGTGATCGTACGTCGGCCGGAGGATTATTATGATCGATAACATTCCGCCCGGCTTGATCATGATCCTCGGCGCGTTGCTGTTGCCGTTTCTTGCGCACCGAGCGCAAGCCATCGGCGTGCTAGTGCTGTCGTTGATCAGCATGGTTGTGTTTTGGTTTACCCCTGAAACGACGTTTGGGCAGATCGAGCTGTTTGGGATGACGTTGGAAGCGATTCGTATCGATCGGCTCAGTCGGTTGTTTGGAATCGTCTTTCACATCGCCGCCATCGTTTCGGCTATCTATGCGCTGCACGTTCGCGATACTCGGCAACATGTTGCTGGGATCGTCTATGCCGGCGCCGCGATCGGAGCCTGTTGCGCAGGCGATCTGTTGACGTTGTTCGTGTATTGGGAATTGACGGCGCTTTCGAGTGTTTTCCTGGTTTGGGCCAGCGATAATGAGCAGGCTTACAAAGCCGGAATGCGTTACTTGATCATCCAAGTTGCGTCGGGAGTGTTGTTGCTTTCCGGTGCGATCATGCGATTCGTGGAAACGGGATCGCTCGAGTTCACGTCCTTTGTCACCGAGGGTGAACCGCTAAGTGTGTCGGCGTTTCTGATCCTGTTCGCTTTTGGAATCAAATGTGCGTTCCCGCTGCTGCACAATTGGTTGCAAGATTCGTATCCGCAAGCGACCGTCACCGGGACGGTGTTTCTAAGTGCGTTTACCACCAAATTGGCCGTCTATTCGTTGATCCGCGGCTTTGCTGGGTTTGAGCCATTGATTTGGATCGGCTGTGCAATGACGTTGTTCCCGATCGTCTTTGCTGTGATCGAAAACGATCTCCGCCGTGTGTTGGCCTACAGTTTGAACAACCAACTTGGATTCATGGTGGTAGGGATTGGAATTGGGACAGAACTTGCGATCAATGGCACCGTCGCTCACGCGTTCTGCCATATCATTTATAAATCGCTGTTATTTATGTCGATGGGCGCGGTGCTGTTTCGCGTCGGGACTGTGAAGGCGACCGAGCTCGGCGGGCTGCACAAATCGATGCCGCTAACGACAATCTTCTGTATCATCGGTGCCGGAGCGATTTCGGGATTCCCACTGCTTAGCGGGTTTATCAGCAAGTCGATGATCATCAGTGCTGCAGCCGAGGAACATCAATTCTGGGTGTGGTTTATTCTGTTGATTGCGTCGGCGGGGGTGATGGAGCACTCGGGAATAAAGATCCCGTTTTTTGCCTTCTTTGCCCACGATTCAGGAAAGCGAGTCAAGGAAGCTCCGGCGAATATGTTGGTTGCGATGGCAATCGCGGCGTTCTTCTGCATCGCACTTGGTGTTGCCTATCCCGTGCTGTACCGCATGCTGCCGCACCCCGAGATCGACTATCACCCGTACACGGTGACGCATGTCGTCACTCAGTTGCAGTTGTTGATGTTTGCGGGATTGGCGTTTGTCTTTTTGATGAAGTCAGGGCTGTATCCCGCCGAGCAGCGGTCGACCAATCTCGATACCGATTGGGTGTATCGACGCGCGTTGCCCGCAGTTGTATCGGTAACCCGCTCGATGGTTCAGACCATGGATCGGGCAATGCGAGACGACGGGCTGGTGATTTTGAAGGGTTTCCTTTCCACCGCGAACCGTAATTTTAACGATAAAGGTGTTCTTGGCGGCACGTGGTCGACTAGCACGATGACGTTCTGGGCCACGATCCTGCTGGCAATCTGCTTGGTGCTGTATTACTTGTAACAGTCCAGGTCGGTGCTTCTACAAGTCGTCAGGACTTTTGGATCGCGGCAGATCCAGCGAAAGTCTTGACGACGTTCGCGACTGCAAAATGAAGCTGTAACGCAGCACTCGCGTTAATTTAGGAGGGGGGGATTTCACCTCATGGCTCCTGCTGACTTGCTTAGTTGTCAGGCTTCGTCAGGTCGAACATCGTTGCAGTCCACACCAGGTTGCCCGATTTCAGCTTGACCGACGGGGGATGAATCAAAAGTACCTCCAATCCGTCGTGCGATTGTCCGGTCGCGAGCGTGATGGTCGAGTCTTTTGTCCTGAGGATGACTTTAGGAACGTCCAGCTGGGCAAACCCGAGAACTTCGAGCTGCGTCGCCTTGGAGACGCGTGAGTCCCGTTTGACGACAGTGGTCGGTTGGTCGTTGGGGAAATGAAACGGATCGCTCCGCTCTTGGTATTTCGGACGAAAACGGATTTCGGTTGCCATCGGCTGGGGAGATCTGGCGGTCGGGGAGCCGATTGCGCCTGATGCTCGCAACGAGTCGCTCCACTGCTCGATTTGCTCTGGCTCGACCGAGCATCCGCTGATTGTCAGGGCGAAGGCAACGCAGACGGCAGGCTGAAAATGGCGTGAGATCATCGATAGAACCAAGCGATGGGCTACGAAATGCGAAGAAGACCGAAAAAATTTAGCTCGCCCGTTCGCGGCAGGTCGCGTTCTTATTCGAATTCGATGGCGCAAAGGGGCCGGTTATTCCCTTTGTAACGATTTAAAGGGTTTGGGGCACGAACCCCTGTTTTTGAATTGGTTTTCGGACATCAGAATGTCTCGCTCCCTGCCGTAGGCTGCCCTATCCTGGCAAACCGATTCGGATTTCAGATCGTATCGAAACTAGCGGTTGTAAATGCATCGACCGCGACACTTCGTTCTGGCGGCTTGCAACCCCTTGGGTGTGGACTGTCGATCGATCTACACTATGAACCATTCCTTGCGGTCAGTGGGACCGATTTATTCCGCCCCCCACGACTGCACCCCATGCTGCAAGACTTTCAACCCACGATCCATCCATGGCTCTGATCATTCTGCGATGTGTTTTCCTGCTCTGTGCCGGAGGCGTGTCTGCAATCATCAACACATCGCTTTCGAGCGATACCTCGACATCCGTTCCATGGCTGATATTTGCTGGCATTATGACGCTGGCCACTGTCGTGGTGGTCGGAGATATTTACGCACCACGAAAGCGAATCGACACCATTTCGGCGTTGTATTTTGGGGTGCTGATTGGCGTTTTGCTGACCTATATCCTATGGATCGCGATCGCGCCTCTGATGGATCAATCCTTTAATGGTCGCGGGTTGCAGTTAGTGATTGGGTTGTTGATGTGTTACATCTGCACGAGCGTGCTGCTGCAGACCAAAGACGATTTCCGCTTCTTGATTCCGTATGTGGAATTTGTTCGCGAGGTCAAAGGTTTTAAGCCATTGGTGTTGGACACCAGCGTGGTGATCGACGGGCGTATTGCGGATTTGGTCGGCACCGGCGTCTTCGACAACCAATTGATCATGCCGCGATTTGCATTGACGGAATTGCAGGCGATCGCCGATAGCAGCGACAAGCTTCGTCGTACTCGCGGTCGACGTGGCCTCGATGTGCTCAATCGAATGCGAGCGGACGAGAACGTCGATCTGATGATCTTTGATCGCGAGCTGCCGGAACTCGCGGGTCAAACGGTTGACCTGAAACTCGTGTTGTTGGCAAAACATCTCGACGGCAAAGTGGTCACTGGTGACTTCAATCTGAACAAGGTAGCGAAGCTTCACAACGTTCCGGTGATCAACTTGAACGAGATCAGCAATTCGCTTCGTCCGGTCTTTTTGCCCGATGAAACCTTTCGCATCAAAGTCATCAAGGCGGGCGAAGGTCCCGAGCAAGGGATCGGTTATCTGGATGATGGCACGATGGTGGTCATCGAGGGAGCTCGACATAAGATCGGCCAAGACTTGGATGTTCGCGTCACCAGCACGCTGCAAACCAATGCGGGCAAAATGATTTTTGCCAAGGTCGAGAGCCGATAAACGAGGTCGTCTTATGCCCGACCTATGGTATCGCGCCGCACTGCTGACCTCCATTCCCGTGGTCTGGTGTGGCATTTGTCTGGTGCTCAGTTGGTCGAGCGGTTGGTGGGTTTTGTCGCAGCGGTACGCCGCAGAACCGGGGGACGGTTTTGGCGACGATTCGAACCGAGCCTACATGCGAACCGGTCGGATCGGAGCGATCCAGTACCATTCGACGCTGAACTTTGTCGCCGACACACGCGGACTTCGGATCTCGGTATTCTTGCCATTTCGGCTAGGGCATCCGCCACTGTTCATCCCGTGGAGCGAATTTGACAAGGTCCGTCTGGACGACAAGTTATTTTCGCAGCGAATCAAAATGTCGGTCGGCCGTCCCGCGATCACGCGCGTGGTCTTCCCCGGTTGGGTCAAGTTTCACATGCCGATCGAACATCGCCCGAGTGCCTAAACCGGTTTTCCAAGACAAATCGCCTGCTCGATCCCGATCGGGTTTGAAACGCAGGAATCCATCGTCGCTGCCTACAACTTGCTCACACTCGCGATCAACGGCGGGTTGCCGATCAAACAGTTTGCTGTCGGTGAATGAACGCAATCGGCTTGGAAAGCCGAGCGACAATGGCTGATGCCAGCACTCTGACGCAAGCAAAGCTGGGGACGCCATGGCGAACTTTGCCAAAGAATCCTCGAAATCCGATTGACTTGGAATTGACCAAACTGGTAATTCAACTGTCATGTGGACCCTTTTTCCGAAACGACGCACGATCGCGGCTTGTTTGTTGACCCTGATGGGTGGCAATCAATTTGCTAGCAGTGATGAACCTTCTGACCCGATGGTGACGCCATCGCCGGTGTTGCGGATCGTCAATGCGCGGACCAATTTCCAAACCGAAGCCGTCCCGGTGGTCAATCCGGTCGAGCCCACTGTCGATGGAAAGTGGGCGGATCCACAGAGGCCTGTCGGACTGGAGTCCGCCAATGTCAATCATTCCGGAACCAGCCCCCATTCAAATACGAACACACATTCAATAAACCCGGGATCTCCCGTTGCGGCCGAATCGCAGCCTTGCGTGCTGTTGAACAACGGCAACGTGTTATGGGGCACTGTGACCCAGCTCGGGCAATGGATCATGGTCAGCCGTGATGGCGTGTCTGAAGTTCAGCTGGCCCGCAAAGACGTGGCTTGTTGGGGGAATTCGATTCGTGATTTGTATCAATATCGGATCGATCGACGCGGTGTGGGATCGCTTGTTTCACGATTAGAAGATGCCCGATGGTGCTTGCGTTACGACTTGTACGATTTGGCTGCCAAGGAACTCGTCGATATTTATGCGATCGCGCCGGACCATCCCGAAGCCAAGCGGATTGAACAGCGACTGCGGAGCACCGCGTTGGCTGCAGACGTGGAAAAAGTTGAGCCAAGCGAACCGGTTGTCGACGATGCTCCGAGCGACCCTTCCAAAGCATGGATCCCTGCGGCGCTGGAGTCGTCCGATCGTGTGCGAGATTTTGCACGCTTCGTTCAACCGTTGATGATCAACCGCTGTGCCCAATGCCATTCGCATGATACGAAGCGAAAATGGCAACTGATGACACCGTCGATTGGTTCACGACCGTCAGCACGAATGACGCACGATAATTTGAAAGCGGCGTTTCAGTTTCTGGACATGCAATCACCTTTGACAAGTGAGATGTTGGTCAAGGCACAAACGCCGCATGGTGACGAACCACGCGGAGTGGACCCTCGACGTCAAACCACTGCAGCGACCATCCAAAAATGGGTCGAATCGGTGCACGCCAACGTGGCACCGGCAAAATCAGTGCCGACTCATGTTCCACCATTGGGGCAGTTCTTTACGCCCGATGAGGCGATTCCAATGCCGGCGATCGCGGAGCCGTCCGAACCCGAGGTTCCGGTGAGCACACCAGTCACTTCGGCCCGCCCCGCTCGCTTGCCCGATATCGGCAACCCGTTTGATCCCGAGTTGTTCAATCGCCGATTCGCCACCGGCGAGTAGATTCACTAGCGGCACGACACGAGCTCAATGACAATCGCAGAGCATCACGGCACGTCCCTCGCTCAGCGAAAGCGGATCAGGGCGTATTTGCGTTTGCCACGCCGCAGCACGGTGACCGTCTCGCTGGCAAGATCCTCTTCGCTGAGTCGATGGTTCATATCCCCGACGCGGCGGTTGTTCAAATAGATGCTGCCTTCTTTGATTGCACGTCGCGCGTCACTGCTGCTGGTCGTCAATCCCGACGCTTGCAGTGCTTCGACGATCCACCAACCTTCGCCGCCCAAAACACTTCGCTCGGCTTCGGTGCTGGGGACGTCGGCAAAGATTTGGCTGAGCTGGGCATCGGATGCCTTTTCGATTTCGCCGCCAAACAAAATCTTCGTCGCACGTTCGGCGGACTCGAGTCCTTGTTCGCCGTGAACGAGTTCGGTCATCCAGGTGGCGAGTCGTTTTTGTGCGACACGCTTGCCCGCGTCGGCTTCGGTTTGCGCCGCAAGCTCGTCGTACTCTTCCCGTTCGATCTCGGTCAAGTAAGCGATGCAGCGCATCACGTCAGCATCTTCGACATTGACCCAGTACTGAAAGAACTCGTAGGGGCTGGTACGCTCAGGATCCAACCAGATCGCTCCCTTTTCGGTCTTGCCCATCTTGCGACCATCGCTGGTCGTCAACAGCGGCGCGGTCAAACCAAACAGCTGCTGTCCGAGCATGCGGCGACCCAGATCGATGCCGGCGGTGATGTTGCCCCACTGGTCACTGCCGCCCGCTTGGATCTTGCAGCCATGTTCGCGACTGAGTTGCACAAAGTCATACGCTTGCAACAGCATGTAGCTGAACTCGGTGTAACTCAGGCCTGCTTCGCTTTCGAGTCGCGAGCGGACCGATTCTTTGCCCATCATCGCACCGACAGGAAAATTCTTGCCGACGTCTCGCAAGAATTCGAGGTACGAGTACGACTTCATCCACTCGAAGTTGTTCAGCAGCAGTGCACCTTGATCGCCACTGAAATTGAGGAATTGTTTCATCTGTTCCGCCACGCCGTCGACGTTGGCTTGCAGTTGTTCGGCGGTCAGCAAGTTGCGTTCTTCGCTTTTGCCGCTGGGGTCGCCGATCATCCCAGTCGCTCCGCCCACCAAGGCGATCGGTCGATGTCCGGCACGTTGGAATCGACGCAGCATCATCACCTGCATCAGGTGTCCGACGTGCAAGCTCGACGCGGTAGGGTCAAAACCGATGTAAATCGTTTGCGGGCCGGATTGCAGTAGTTTGCCCAGTTCGACTTCGTCAGTCGTTTGATGGATTAGGCCACGCCAGCGAAGTTCTTCGATTAAGTTCGTTGCAGTCATAATGGAGTTCGAGCGAGTAAGGTTTTTCAGCGGGCCAAAATAGCTTCGGCAATCCGGAGGTCTTCGGGGTGAGTGATTTTGATGTTGTCGGCCGATCCGTGCACCAGCGCCACCGGATGCCCGATCCGCTCGACCAATTGAGCGTCGTCGGTCGCAGGGCGTCCGCGGTGTCGATCGTAGGCGCGGCGAAGCACGTCGACGCGAAAGACTTGAGGCGTCAACGCACTGTAAAGTTCGCTGCGATCGACGGTCAGCGACGCGTTGCCGTCGTTGAGTACGCGTTTCAGAGTGGCCGTGATGGGCGCCGCCAAGATCGCGGCTCCGGTCTCGGCGGCCTTGGCAAACACGGCGGCCAAATCAGCATCGCGAACCAGCGGGCGAGCCGCATCGTGGATCGCGATGAATTCGATCGATTTGTCATCGGCGACGGCATCCAAGCCTGCGCGAACGCTGTCGCTACGCTGGTCGCCGCCTCGCACCAATTCGATTCGCAGTTCGTTGACAAGCTCGGCGAACGGGCCGCGGAAATCGACTTCGTCCTGTTCCGAGATCGCCATCACAATGCGGCCAACCTCGGGGCGAGCCGCTAACCGCGATGCGGCATGAAACCAGATCGGTTTACCGCTCAGCATGGCGAAAAGTTTATTGCGATCGCTACCAAACCGCTGGCCGCTGCCGGCCGCAGGCAATACGGCGGCAATACAGCCGGCCGTTAATTCAGTTAGGTGAGGATCTTTCATGCGATTAGCGTCGTGCGGCTTCGTGCTTCAGCGGCAACCAGGCCGAGTTCTGCGAGTTGCTGTCGACACATTGTTGGATGAAGTACATGCCTTCGACGCCATCAAACACGTTGGGATAGACGGTGTCGCGTTTCTCGACGGGGCCGCCTTCGGCACGCTTCGCAATTGCATCGAACACGGCTGCGTAGATGTTAGCGAACGCTTCGAAGAACGCTTCGGGATGACCCGCAGGCAAGCGGCACGCCGCCGCGCCGGCTGCATTGGTGTGCGATCCGTTCGGGTCACGCGTATAGATTTGGTGCGGGCTGCCGTTACGTCGAACGATCATCTCGTTGGGATTTTCTTGACGCCAACGCAACGAGCCTTTGGTGCCATCGATTTCGATTTCAAAATCGTTTTCGCGGCCGTGGCTGATTTGCGACGCCGTGACCGTTCCGAGTCCGCCGTTTTCGTAGCGGATGACGGCGGTGCCGTAATCGTCCAGTCGTCGGCCTTCGACAAACGATTTCAGCGAGCAGCTGACCGAATCGGGTAACAGCCCGGTCATGTAGCGACCGAGGTTGTAGGCGTGCGTTGCGATGTCCCCAAAAGCACCCGCAGCACCGCTCTTGCTGGGGTCGGTTCGCCAGGCGGCTTGTTTTTGGTCTTCGGCTTCCAGCGAAGTGCGGAGCCAGCCTTGGATGTATTGCGAGCGGATCGCGTTGATCTCGCCCAATTCGCCACCCAGGATCATCTCGCGAGCTTGGCGGATCATCGGATAGCCGGTGTAGTTATGGGTGACGGCAAACACCACGTCACTGTTCTTGACCGTTTCCAGCAGCGTTTCGGCCTGACCGAGGTCAAATGTCATCGGTTTGTCGCAAACAACATTAAATCCGGCTTCGACCGCCGCTTTGGCGATATCAAAGTGGGTGTGGTTGGGGGTGGTGACGCTGACGAAATCGATTCGCTCGTCCTCGGGCAGTTTCAATTCTGCTTCGAACATTTCGGAATAGCTACCATAGGCACGCGCCGGATCGATATCGTAGTCGGGAGCGGATGCCTTGCTGCGTTCAGGGTTGCTCGAAAGAGCTCCGGCGGTCACGACGGCGCGATTGTCTAAGCAGGCGGCGATCGAGTGAACACGTCCGATAAATGACCCCTGGCCGCCCCCGACAAGCCCCATGCGAAGTTTGCGATTCAGTGGAGAATTAATGCCCATGGTTGTTTGTCCTTAGAATTAGCGGGGTGGGGAAGCATTTTCAGTTGATCGTGCTGACGCCCGATACTGTAAACTAGACGCGGGTCAGAAGAAGTCGGGCCAGAAAAATCTGTTCCGAATCTCGCTAAGAAGGCAATCGTAAAGTCGATCGCCAGCGCGTACAATTCCCTGGAAGTCACCAAATCTCGTCAAATGCCACCTCGCTGGAGCAAAAAAACAATGTCCGATCACAACGCGAGCATTGACTTTTCTGAATCAAACTCGATCGACACACCGATGCCGGTTCTTGCCACCCCCGCGAGGCGTTGCTGTGCTGGCAAAGGCTATTTGGGCATGCTTTTGTTGGCGGTTTCGCTCGTCGGAGTCTCTGCGGTCGCCTATTTTGTAGGAAAATCGTCGTCGGAAACCCACGTGACGTTTCCGGAAATCGATGCCACGTCGTCGGTGTACAGCGAAAAGTTTTCGATGGCGACCGGACCGATCAGCGAAGATGCCGAAGGGCTTTTCGTGCTGGACCACAATTCGGGATTGCTGCAGTGCACCGTGATTTACCCACGTGTCGGCCGATTTATGGCCAGTTTTAGCGTCAATGTCGCCGATGCCCTTTCCAGCGGCGGAAAAGGGGGCTCGTACATGATGGTCACCGGGATGGCCGATTTTCCGCGGGCCAGCAACCGACCTGCGGCGCCTTCGGTCGTCTATGTATTGGACACCGCGACGGGCAACTATGCCTGTTATGGGATCCCGTTCAATCGTCAATTGGTCAACTCGAACCAACCGCAAATGGCTCCAATGGTGCTGATTGCGACCGGGTCGGCTAACCCACTCGTCGATCGAGATGCCCTGCGTTAAAAAAGGCCTGTAAACCCCTTTCTAAATCAGTCCCGAGCCGACGCGTCGGGACCTTATCGGACGAAAACGGATCGCACACGGCAAGGGCCATGGGATCCGTTTTTGATTTTTAGCAGTGAAACGTTACCTTGATCAAACGGAATGAATGTGAGCCACGGACTTAATCCGGCTCAGGCTGCCGCAGTTGAAACGTTGTCTGGGCCCATGCTGGTGCTGGCAGGTGCTGGAACTGGCAAAACGCGGGTGGTGACATTCCGGATCGCCAATTTGATTCGGAATGGGACGCCGCCGGATCGCATTCTTGCGATGACGTTTACCAATAAAGCTGCGGGCGAGATGCAGGAGCGGATCGGCGAGCTGATCGGTTCAAAGAAAAAACGCAAACCTCGCAAAGGCGAACCGCAAGAGCCCAAGCCGACGATCAGCACGTTCCACTCGCTGTGCGTGCGGATTCTGCGGCGTCACGCTCGAGCGCTCGGCTATCCCGACAAGTTTTCGATCTACGACCGCAGCGACCAAGAGTCGATTGCGCGTAACATTTTGCGTGAATTGCGTTTGTCCGGTACCGCGCTGAAGCCGGGTGACATGTTGTCGATCATCGGTGGCTGGAAAAACCAGTCGATTCATCCCGAAGAGGCGATGTCGATCGCCTCGACCGACAAAGAGCATTTTGCGGCGTCGGGTTATCGCCGCTACCAAAATGCATTGCGGGCCCGGGGAGCGATGGATTTTGACGATCTGTTGCTGCAAACCGAAACGCTGTTTCTCGAGCACGATGCGATTCGTGAAGAGGAAGCTTCGAATTTCGATCACGTGTTGGTCGACGAATACCAAGACACCAACGGCAGCCAGTACCGGATTACGCGGGCGCTGACCGAGGTGCATCGTAATTTCTGCGTGGTGGGTGACGATGATCAATCGATCTATGCATGGCGAGGTGCCGATGTCACGCACATTTTGAACTTCACCAAAGATTGGCCTGACGCAAAGGTGGTTTGTCTGGAAGACAATTACCGCAGTACGGGGGCGATTTTGGGGATGGCCAACAGGTTAATCCAGTACAACACCGTCCGGCACGACAAAATCTTGGTTCCCAGTCGTCCCGATGGTCGCCGGCCTCGTATTTTGCAGCACAAGGATGAGACGGCGGAAGCCGAGATGGTGGTGCGTGAGATCAAGAATCTGATCGACAACCAACACATCCAGCCGCGAGACATTGCGATCCTGTTTCGCACCAACGAGCAGCCGCGATTGTTTGAAACCGAGCTTCGCAAGCACGATGTTCCTTATGTGATGATGGGGAGCCAATCGTTTTTTGATCGGCGTGAAATCCGTGACTTGATTGCCTATTTGAAATGGATCGAGCAGCCCGATGACGAGATCTCGCTGCTGCGTGTGATCAACACGCCCGCGCGGGGGCTGAGCAACAAGACGGTGCAATTGTTGGTCAAACGCGCGGTCGAGCGTGGGGTGCCGGTGTGGCAAGTGATGCAGGACAATTCGGCGGTTCAAGATTTATCGCCGAGCGCGCGGCGTGGGATCACCGAGCTCGCACAGATGGCTGAGGATGTTCGGCTGCGAGCCAAGAGTGATTCGCTGACCGACGCCGTGCGGACGCTGCTCGAGCGAACGGCGTATGCTGACGAGATCGCTCGGCTGTACGAAAACCCCGAAGAACGCGATGCGCGGATGGCGTCGATTGGCGATTTGACCAATGCGGTCGCGGCCTTTGAAGACAAAACCGAAGAGGCGGATTTGACCGGGTTCCTCGCCGAGACGGCGCTTGCTGGACGCGAGATGGGGAACGAAAAGGACAAGATGGCGCTCAAAAATTCTGTCTGGTTGCTGACGTTACACGCAGCCAAAGGACTCGAGTTTCCGGTCGTCTTTATGGTCGGTTTGGAAGAAGGGATTCTGCCGCATAGCCGCAGTGTGAAGAGTGGTCGCGAGGAAGACATCGCCGAGGAACGTCGGCTGTGTTACGTCGGGATCACACGAGCTCAAGAGACATTGACGATGTCGATGGCACTGACTCGCCGCAAATGGGGTAAGCCGCGTCCGACGATCCCAAGTCAATTTCTGTACGAGATCACGGGCAAAGCCGCGAACCCCAACAAATATCGCAAACCCCGTCCGGTTTCGTCATTGCGCTAACGCGAGTCCGCAAGATCTCTTCGTAGCGAAAACTCGCCAAGAGTTTCGGCACGAGTGTGGGATAGGCTTCCAGCCTGTCATAGAATGCTGATGACGTGCTGGAAGCCAATTCCACATTACATAAAAAAAGGCCCGAAGCGTGATGCTTCGGGCCTTCTTGTTTGTTTAACGATCTGAGAAAGTTTTACTTCGAGATCTTTGCAACGAGGTCAAGAACCTTGTTCGAGTAGCCCCATTCGTTGTCGTACCACGATACGACCTTGACGAAGGTTTTATCGAGTTGGATGCCAGCGTCGGCATCGAATACCGAAGTGCGGGTTTCGCCGCGGAAGTCGGTGGAAACCACTTTGTCGGTGGTGTAACCAAGGATGCCCTTCATCGGGCCTTCGGCTGCGGCTTTCATTGCGGCGCAGATGTCGTCGTAGGAAGCTTCCTTTTCGAGTTCGACGGTCAGGTCGACGACCGAAACGTCCGAAGTGGGGACGCGGAAAGCCATCCCGGTCAACTTGCCGTTCAGCTCAGGGATCACCTTGCCCACTGCCTTGGCAGCACCGGTGCTCGAAGGAATGATGTTTTCGAGGATACCACGACCACCACGCCAATCCTTAGCCGAAGGTCCGTCAACCGTTTTTTGGGTTGCGGTTGCAGCGTGAACGGTGGTCATCAAACCACGCTTGATGCCGAAGCTGTCGTTGAGCACCTTGGCGATCGGAGCCAAGCAGTTGGTGGTGCACGAAGCGTTGGAGACGAATTGTTCGCCGTCATAGCTGTCGTCGTTGACGCCCATGACGAACATCTTGGTGTCGTCTTTGGACGGAGCCGACATGACAACCTTCTTCGCACCGGCTTCGATGTGGCCTTTGGCCGACTCGGAGGTCAAGAAGATACCGGTCGATTCCACAACCACGTCGGCGTTAACTTCGCCCCACTTCAGGTTCGCAGGATTGGTTTCGGCGGTGATGCGGATCTTCTTGCCGTTGACGACAAGCATTCCGTTTTCGGTCGACACTTCGCCTTCGAACGGGCCGTGGACCGAGTCGTACTTCAGCATGTATGCCAAGTAATCAACATCGAGAAGGTCGTTGATGCCGACGACTTCGATATCATCGCGAGTCACCGAGGCACGAAAAACCATACGTCCGATTCGGCCGAAGCCGTTAATTCCAACTCGTATTGCCACTGTCCTATTTCTCCTCAAGTTGATGGAGCCGAACCAGGATCACTGGCTGGCGTCGAATAAACCGTCTGATACGGTAAGCTGATTGTCACTCGAGCAATGGGTTGCTCGAAACATTTCGTGGTCCAGTGGCAAAACACAAGCCACTTTCAATCACGAGCACGCCGCGAATTATAGGAACCCGGTAGCCCTTTGAACCAGCCCCCGAAAACCACCCGTCCGCCCGACTGGCGTCGCCCGATCGGCGTTTCTGCGGGAACATGGAGTTACGTGAACGAGCGGACGATAGCGGACCATTACGATGCGTTTGTGGCGGATACTCCGCTTTGTGCCCTGGACCAGTCGATTTTGAAAGAAGTCTTTCCTGGCACTTTATCGGATGATTCCGCGCCCAGCCTGACTTCGATTGTCGATTTAGGCTGCGGAAGCGGGCGGGTGGCAATGGAATTAGCCAATCGAGGCTACCGGGTCGTCGGGGTCGATCTGAGCCAGCGGATGCTCGAAGTGATGATGGCAAAAGCCTCGCAGCTGGCATTGCAGGAGCAGATTCACGCGGTCCGCGCCAACTTGGTTCAATTGGACTGCTTTGCCGACCAGTCGATCGATCACGCGGTTTGTCTGTTCAGCACCATGGGGATGATCCAGGGACGCAGAAACCGCCAGCAGATGCTTCGCCATGTCGCTCGCATCGTCCGCCCTCAAGGTCGTTTGGTGCTGCACGTGCACAATCGCTGGTCCGCACTGCGAGAGCCCGGTGGGTGGCGATCGCTGGTTCGGTCGTGGATCAAATCGCGATGGCAATCCGGTCACGAATTTGGCGACAGCGTTTACCAGTACCGTGGACTCGAAAAGATGTTCATGCATCGGTTTTCGAAACGCGAATTGATCGCCGATTTGCAAGCTACGCAGTGGGACGTCACCCAGTTTCATCCGCTTTCGATCGACGGAGCCTCGATCGTCTCCGGATCCCGCAGCCCCGTGGGCGGCTTTATCGTCGTCGCTGAAAATCGCAGTGCCAACCCGTGAGCCGTCGGCCGTAAGGCCTCGGGTAACGTAAGGCACCGGGTAATGCGTGGAACCCGGCCGCTCACGCGCGAGCGGCTCACTAAATCGACAGTCCGCTTGCGCCGCGAGCGAACTAAAACTGACCTACGTCACAGCATCAAACCGGTCGACCACCGGCGCGCGATTGGCCAGATGTTTGCGCAGTGAACCACGCGTCATCATCGAGTCCATATCGAGACATCCGACGAGACCGCCATCGTTATTGACGACGGGAATTTGCCGATATTGCCCTCCGCTGCGAAGGATTGCGTTTTCGAGCGATTCGTATTCGCGTGCAAACGGAGCATTGTGATCGGCAATCTCGCCGACCGTCGTGATCGCGTGCTTATCGGATTCAATCGCTGTCAATAAATCTTTTAGTCTTAGCACGCCAACGACAATGTCGCCTTGGGCTGTGACTGGCAAGCTCGTCGTATCGATCGATTGCCAGCGATGGGCGGCTTCATCAAGCGTCGCGTCCATCGGGATCGAATTGTGGCAATGGGTCATGACGTTCGAAACGCTCAAACCGCGCACCGATTCCATCATCTCGACTTGACGAGCTTCGGAGATGCCTGCGTAGGCAATAAACATCGCCACCAAGACCGGCCCTGGCGCCTGAGCATAAAACCCCGCCAACGCCATCAGCATCGCACATGCGATCCCGATGCGTGAGGCGAGAAAGGTGGCTCGGCGATAGTTAGTCACCATCGCTAGTAAACTTCGCAACACACGACCGCCGTCCATCGGAAAGGCCGGGATCATGTTGAACACGACGAGCATGATGTTGACTGCTAACAAGATCACGCAGAATGCGAGAAACGATGGGGCGGCAGACATTTCCACCTCGGCCAATTCTTCACTGGCCAATTCCCCGCTGGCCAACTCCCCACTCGCCTGTGCGGTCGCCGCGGTTTCCACTGGGCCCACAAAGGCATGAAAGATCTCGACCAGGATTTCAGCGCCGCCAAACAGGTAGAACCCGACTAACAGCAGCGATGCGATTACGACATTGACGGCCGGGCCTGCGACCGCCACCACCAATTCTTGCCATGCGATACGGGGCATCCGCTGTAATCGAGCCACCCCGCCAATCGGCAGCAACGTGATATCGATCGTGGGAATTCCGAATTTGCGAGCGGCCAAAGCGTGCCCGTATTCGTGTAGCGTCACGCAGAAAAAGACGGCAAACAGCTGCGCCATGCCAAACGCAATGCCCATTAAACCCTGCGATTGGGTTTCGTAGGCAACGTAGGCCATCAGCAACCCAAACGTCCAATGCACGTAGACCCCAATGCCGAGGAATCGGCCTAGCTTTAATCGGCGCTCTAACACATTGGCTCCGTTACAACGAATCTGGTTTCTGGCATAATTGTCATCGCTCGCTATCAGGTATCGTAGCGAAATAAGTTGATTTCATCCCTACCCCCGTCTTGAACCTCGTTAAGAGCGTGTAGATCTATGCTTCGACACAAACTCATCCATCCGCAAATCACTGCGATTATTGCCGCTGCGGGGCATCACAGCTCGATTTTGATCGCCGATGGCAATTATCCGGCTGCCAGCAAACGAGGACCTCGAGCGGAACTGGTCAGTCTGAATTTGATGCCGGGGGTGCCGACCTGTAACCAAGTACTCGAAGCTCTGTTGTCGGCGATCCCGGTCGAAGCGATTCAGACGATGCAGACCGAAACGAGCGGACCGTACGCCTTGGATGGCGACCCACCCGTATGGGAAGATTACCGCAAAACGATCAAAAACGAGGGGCTCGATCTGGAAATCCAACCCGTCGACAAATGGGCTTTCTACGATGCCGTGTCCACGAATGACCACGTGCTAACAATCCAAACGGCGGACCAACAACGCTACGCCAACATTTTGTTGACCGTCGGCGTGCGGATGGACTAGCGATTGTTGCTGATCGCAGCGCGATCAACGGCGATCCGGCAGTAGCGATGCACAAACGAGTTCCTTGTCGTTGCGGGCGTAGATGAACCCGTTGGCGATGGCCGGCGCGGACCAGACAACGCCGTCACGTCGATTGAGTTGCTCGCGTGTCGGTGAGATCAGGTTCGTTCGCGAGTGCTCGTGATAGCCATCAGGAGCGACCGTTGCAAAGATCAATTCTCCTTGCTCGTTCAGCATGATCTCGGATTCACCATGGCGGATCGTGTGGATCGTGGCCCAGCGAGCGCGGTTGACCGCGTTCTGGTCTTCCCAAACACGGTCGCCATTGGCCAAGTCCAGACATCGCATTTCACCATAGCTGTCGACCCCGTAGATGTAGTCACCTTTGATAAACGGGTTGCTGATCATGCAGTGAAGCGCGTCGGTATTTTTTTCGTCAATGCCCACACGGTGCCAAAGTTTTTCGGCTGCAGGTTTATCCTGATCTAAAAGAATCAGCATCGAGCCGTCGTAAAACGACGAAACAAACAGCTTGTCATCCTGGACAACCGGCGTGGGAACGCCGATCGGCATGTTTCGCGGCAGCATCGCGATGCTCCAAAACACTTTGCCATTTGCGGGATTCAATCCGCTCACGGACTCACCGGTCCAGCACACCAGGACGTCTTGGTCGCCTTGCTTGATTAAGATCGGCGAACTGTAGCCGGCGCGTTCATCCAGCGCATGCCAAACTTCTTTGCCCGTGGTGCGATCCATAGCAACGACACAAGCGTCTTTATCGCCGGCGGCAATTTGGATCACGGTGTCGTGATAAATGATCGGCGCGGTGGTGATGCCCCAGATCGGCATCCGAGCGTGGTAGTCGGTCGCCAGATCACGCTTCCAGAGAATCTCGCCTGTCGCCGCATCAAAGCAAAAGAAATTGCCCATCGCGCCGACCGAATAGGCCTTGCCGTCATCGACGGTCACACTGGCCCGCGGCCCTGCGCGATAGCTGATCGTGTAATTGACATCGTAGCTGTGCTTCCAAAGCTGTTTGCCTGTTTGGGCATCGAAGCACAAGACGCGTTCGACTTCCTCTTGTTCGTCACCGGCGCCGTGGTCAGTTACATAAACGCGGCCTTCTGCGACCGTCGGACCGCTGTAGCCGGCACCGATCGAGACCGACCATTGGCGTTGCAGTTTGCCGGCGGGTAATTCTTTGGTCAGCCCCGTTTCGCGGAGCACCGCGTCGCGCTGAGTGCCTCGCCACTGAGGCCAATCTTCGCCGACAGCGGCGGTCGTCACACAGACGGCCGAGATCAGCACGATGCTGGAAAGAGAGAACGCACGCATGGTGTTTCCTGGAAAAGAGTGGGAGAGAGGATGACTGAACGCTCAGGCGACTGGGGTGTCTTCGCTTACCTTTGGGTGGCTTTCGGAGCGACCGATCAGCCACAGGAAAAATGCTGCGGAAAGTCCGGCGGAACCAAAGATCATGCACATCACCATAATTTGATAGCGTGCGGCAATCAGGGGCGAGACCCCCGCCAATACCTGACCCGTCATCATTCCGGGAATCGAAACAATGCCGACGGCGTACAGCGAGTTAGTGATCGGAATGAACGCCGCTTTCAAAGCGACTTCGCGAGCTTGGGAGTCTGATGACCCTCGTTGGATTTCCGCATAATAGCGTTCCGCCGCCAAGCTGACGGAATTCATACTACTGGAAAGCGTCATGCCCGCCAGCGGAATGAAAACCCGCGGAGCAAACCAAGGATCCAACCCAAGCACAATTTGTGTCATCACCAGGAACGTTGATCCGGCGCCAAGCAAGATCGCCAAAAACGAGAAGCGAAAGTTCCGCCGGCGGTCGCTCGGAATCGATCGCAGCGAGATCCAGCTGGCCGCGATCAGCATCGCTGTAAGCACCCCAATCACGACAAGCGATGTGTCGGTGCTGAAAATGTAACCCAGCAGATAACCGACCAACGCCAGTTGCAAGACCATGCGGATCACTCCGATCATGGCCGCTCGAAACCCCAGCGACCAGCGGATCATCAGGGCAAGGACGAGCACAACCGGTAATAACGCAAACGCCAATCGATGCAGCGGGATGACGTCGGTCATGGGTCAGGCAATGGTTACGAGTAAGCGACAGCAGCGAAAAACATTTTGCCCATCGTATCCATTTTCAGAGCGTTGACGATGGCAGCGGCATCATCTCGTAGCGAAACTCGCCAAGAGTTTCGGAATGTGGGATAGGCTTCCAGTCTGTCATTGCAGAATTGCCTTTTCGTAGCGAAACTCGTCAAGAGTTTCGGAGGTGTGAGAGCAAGGGGGAGCAATGCTCTTATGAGCGTCCGATCCTTGCCGCGGGTTAACCGGTGTCTTACGGCCCCGCGGCTCACATGTCACTTGAGTTGCGGACTTACAAAATTACTCTTGCTTGCTCAGCCGCAACAGCCGCACTTCCATCACTTCGTCGCCTGGGACTTCAATCGCCGAAAGTTTCAGCAGTCCACGGCCTTTCGCTAGCGTGATCTTGCCAACGTTCATCGGTTTGAAATCTTTGACGTACGATTCGGATCCGCGATTTGGAGTCCGATCGGATTCGGCTCCATACGCGGGTGGATCGTGAGCCTGAGTGACTTTACCGGTCAGTTTTGCGTCGCCAAAATCGAGTTGGAATTCGGCTCCGACGTCATCAGTGGAACACGCGTAAAAGATCTCGACATCGAACGTTGCCGTTTCCGAGACTTCGATATCCCACGTGATCGCGTCCTCAGGATCACCGACCCAGTGGGTAAAGTACGAACAGTTGGGCGCTCTCGCACTTCGCTGGACACTGCCATGTTCCACTCCGTCGCGGGCCGGCAGCAACGTGATCGGTGCTTCGCCGACAGGGAAAGGACGCTCGTCCGGTTTGACAAGATCCCCAAGCTCCTGGACATACTGGTCCGCAGTTCGTTTCATTTCACGCACCACGTCCGGGTGTTGGTCCGAGACATCGGTGTCCTGCCCGGGATCCGCAGTGATGTCGTAAAGTTTGCCTGAGGCGTCCATGCGGAATCGTTGATTGCGAATGCTCACTCGCGGTTCTGGCGGTTTGCCTTTGCCGCCCCGTGGTGGTTGGTATGAGATCAACATTCGGTCGCTCCACTGAGTCTCGTTGTCTCGTAGCAGTGGAACAAGCGATCGACCATCGAGCGGTTTCTGTGGCGAGTAGGAAACCGAGGCGAGCTCCGTTAATGTCGGTAATAAATCAACCGCGCCGGCGATCGGCTTAATCGTTTTGCCTTTGACGATATGGCTTGGCCATCGCATCAGCATCGGGACTCGGACGCCACCTTCGTCGATGCTCCCTTTGCGACCTTTCATGCCACCGTTCCACCGCCAGCCATTGGGGCCGTTGTCGCTGAAATAAATGACAATGGTGTCTTCGGCGATCGAGAGTTCGTCAAGCTTCTTGAGCACTCGGCCGACGTTCCAATCGATGTTTTCGCACATCGCCAGTGCGGCTCGCAAATGAGGCATGTCCTCTTGTTTGGGATTGCGGTTGTGCATTTTTAGCGGTCGATTGGCGACCTTGTCAAAATACTCATCCGGAACTTGCATCGGCGAATGCGGCGTGTTGTACGGCAGGTAGCAGAAGAACGGTTTGCCTTGTTTGTGATTCGACTCCATGAACTCCATCGCATGCGTCGTCAGATCGTCCGTGATGTAGCCTTTACCCCGCGTGATTTCATTGTTGTGTTCCAGCATTGGGTCAAAGTAGTGTCCCCAGTGACCCGAGGTGAAACCGTAATACTCTTGGAACCCACGCGCGTTCGGGTGATAGGGGAATTGGGAACCATTGTGCCATTTCCCGAAGGCGCCAGTCGCATACCCGGCTTGTTTAAAAATGTCAGCAATCGTGACTTCGTCGGGATTGATTCGTTCTTGGCCTGTGGAGACGCCTCGCACACCTGTTCGGGCATAGTATCGCCCGGTTAAGAATTCGGCTCGCGTGGGCGCGCAGACCGGGCAGACATAAAACCGGTCGAACAACACGCCATCGGTCGCTAACGAGTCGATGTTCGGAGTCGACAGATTGGTGTTGCCATGCACGCTGAGATCACCCCAGCCTTGGTCGTCGGCAAGCATGATGACGATATTAGGATGCTCGGCCGCGCGGGCAACTCGCGATTGGAAGCAAGCAAGTGATGCAAAGCAAATCAGTGTCGCGACCGCGAACGTGGCGGCGTGGAAGCCAGTGAGGCCGTGACGCGGTTGAGAGGTGGGAGTGCGATGACGGAAAGAGATCGTCGAGGCAAATGAACGAGTCATTCAGGATCCTCTGGGTTGAGATGGGGGCGGGCGTTTTAGCAGCCAAGTGGCAATCCCCACTATCGTAACCCACAACCGCTATCGAAGCATCCTACTGGTGACAATAGGCACGATACCGATCCCAAAGCCCATGTCCATTCTGAAGCGAGTGTCCAGCCCGAAGGCTGGACACTCGCGGATGTCCATCACTGCGTCGCTTAGGTCGTCAAGCTGTACGACTTGTTGCAGGCGGTTTGGTACTTCCAGACGGGGTCACCGAGCACGTCAAATCGGGGCGAGATACCGAGTCCTGGTTCGGTCGATGCCGCCATCCGGCCGTTGACACGTTGCGGTGCGCCGTCGGCGATGGACTGCGTCACATAGCTGTTGAAATCGGTCGACGTAAACAAATACTCCGTCGGAGTGCTGTGCGCCAGATGCGAAATCGCCGCTGTGATGATGTCGCCACCCCAGCTGTCTTCGAGCGTCATCGCGATTCCAAGCGAAACGCAAAGATCACGGGCTTGGCGTGCTTTGGTCAAGCCGCCAAATTTGCTGATCTTGATATTGACCACATCCATTGCGCGATCGGCGACCCCTTTTAGGATGGCGTCCACCGAATCGATCACCTCGTCCAACACGAACGGCAGCGTCGTGTTTTGGCGGATGCTCAAGCATTGCTGGTAGGTGGCACAAGGTTGTTCGATATAAACGTCGACATCTTTGACCGCGTTGACCACTCGCATTGCTTCGTGCATCAACCATCCGGTGTTAGCATCGGCAATCAATTTGTCGCCGGGTTGCAGGATTTCGCGTACGGCGCGAATTCGCTCGATGTCGTCGTCCGCTCGACCGCCCACTTTCAATTGAAATCGGCGATAGCCTTCCGCTCGATAGCTTGCTACGTTCTCAGCCATCTCGGCTGCAGGGCGTTGTGAAATGGCGCGATAGAGCACGACATCGTCGCCATAACGACCACCAAGCAGGGTGCTGACAGGCATTTCAGCTGCTTTGCCGAGGATGTCCCAGCATGCCATATCGATTGCTGATTTGACGTAAGGGTGACCCTTCATCAAACGGTCCATTTTCAGGTTCAGCGCCATGAGTTCGGTAGGATCGTCTCCGATCAAATGGGGCGCTAACTCCTGGATGCCTGTGCGGGCACCGGCCGCGTAAGCGGGCAGATAGACGGGGCCCAGCGGACAAACTTCACCGAAACCGCTGATACCTGAATCGGTTTCGACCTCGACCACAGTGCTGTCAAAGACGTCGACGCTTTTGCCTTCGGACCAACTGTAATTGCCTTCGTGCAGTGGTAGGTCGACTTGATAAATCTTTAGTCCTGTGATTTTCATTGAATGGGGCTCTTAAGTGAGAACGCGGCAAGTGATTTGTGATTTAGCGGCCTGTTAACCTCTTTTGGAGTGATAACGAGCCGCTAAGCCGAAGATGTCTTTGTTGGGGATGGTTGCTGGGAGGCTGCGATAAAGTTGGATGCTATCGATCAAGCCATCCCAGCTTGACACTCTTCGTATTCTAGTGATGGAAATCAGTGGTTACTTGGTTGGAAAGCACCCCAATCGATGAATTTGCGCATAGGTCTGTTGTTTCGCCGGGTAACTGTGTCAGATGGTTCCATCGATTTGGGGGGGGGCTGCCCCGTCGAGTCAATCTCGCCGGATCAATCTCGCCGGATCAATCGTTTTGCATCGTTAGCTCACGGACCGATCTTCGGTACGCGGTGGCGGTCATGCCGCAATGTTTTTTAAACAACTGCACAAAGTACTGCTGTGTCGTAAATCCCGTGCGTGCTGCTACACGCTGGATACTGAGCTCGGTATCTCGCAATAACTCTTTTGCAGCTTGAATGCGAATTCGATTCATTTCTTGATTGGGTGATCTTTGCAACAGCTCGCGACATCCGCGTTCAAGTTGACTCCGTGACAGCGGCACCGCATCCAAGACATTTGCAATCCGGATCCCTTCGCAAGCATGTTGGCGGATGAAGCGAATCGCCGCCGCCAACAGCGGATCGCTGGTGGCGACGATGTCGGAGGATTGCCGTGTGATAACGCCGATCGGAGGGATTAACAGTGGTGTGGTGCGTGGCTTGCCGCCCTTCATCATGCGGTCCAGCAGTCGAGCAGCCTGGTAGCCAATTCGGTGCCCGTCCAATTGTACACTGCTGAGCGTAGGAGTGCTGATGGTGGTCAGTGTTTCGTCATTCTCGACGCCGACCACCGCGATCTGTTCCGGTACCCGGACGTCGGCGCGGCGGCATGCATCGAGTAGCCAGCACCCTAGTTGGTCGGTACAGGCGAGAATCGCCGCGGGTTTGGGAAGCTGCTGGATCCACTGGCATAACCGAGCTTGTTGACGTTCCCATTGGTTCGGTTTCTCGGTTGCACCCGATTGATGGAATTCTTCGCATTTAAATCCGGCAGCATCCAGGTGGGCGACGAAGCTGTTCCGGCGGTCGATGAAAAACTGTTCGGTATCGAGCCGATAAATGCCAAAGTGTTCGAAGCCAAGTTCAAGAAAATGGGACGCCACCATTTCACCGACGGCGTGATTATCCACCCCGACAAACGGGAATCGCTTTGCCAGTCGACTCGATCGTAGTTCCACGGTCGGCACTCCGACTTGGGTCACTGCACGCTGGATCGCCGGGTTACCCGAGCGAGTCAAAATGCCATCGCCGTCCCAGTTTCGTAGCCAGCTGGGCGGTTGAGATTCGAGGTCGCGTAGTTCGACGAACATCGACCACGACGCTTGCTCGGCTGCATAGCGTTTAACACCACTGAGCAAGTCTCGCCCGTAGCTTCGTGAGGTTTCGATGATGAGGGCAACACGGCGCAGGGGAAGAGTCTCCTTCGAGAGAGAAGTATCAGCCTAATCGAGTAATTCTGAGACGCAATATAGTGTAAAAGAATGACGCAAAAACGTATGCGCGTGTCCTTTCGGCTCATGTTAAAATCGTGAGCTTAACCAGCCTCTCTCTCTCTCCCTCCCAATCGTCATTCTTCTTTCTCCTCCCTTCCCACTCGGATTCCTCGATGAAGCGACGTCAATTTTGCCAGCTCGCTGCGACCAGTGCGGCAGCCATGATGGCATCACACACGCTGGCAAACGATTCTGCCGCATGGCGCCCCAAGTATTTGCTCGGCTCGTGTCTATACGGTTATGCACCCGTGTCCGACGTTGTCGCGGAAGTTCGCAAGAGCGGCGCGACCGCCGTTGATATCTGGCCCAAAGTGCACGGGGACCAGCGAGAGCAGATCGAAGCGATGGGAGCGGATGCGTTCGCGGAATTGCTGACCAAGCATGACGTCCAACTTGGATGTTTGACGCAGTACAAATTGGGCCCATTTCGTTTGCAGGACGAGATGCGGTTTGCGGAAAAGTTTGGCTGCAAAACGATTGTCGCGGGCGGTTCGGGCCCGAAAGGCTTGAAGGGCAGCGAGCTGAAACGAGCCGTTGGCGAATTCGCCGAAAAAATGAAACCGCACCTCGCCGTTGCCGCGGAAACCGGCGTCACGATTGCGATCGAAAATCACGCCAACAATTTGATCGAGTCGCCTGATTCGATGAAATGGTTGATTGAATTGTGTCCGAGCTCGCATCTTGGAATCGCGTTGGCACCCTATCACCTGCCACAAGATCCTAACGCCTTGGCCGGTTTGATTCGCGAGCTAGGTCCGCGGATCGAAGTGTTCTACGCGTGGCAGCACGGCATGGGCAGCACGACAAAACAAGCTCGTGAATTGGAAATGCAACAAATGCCCGGCCGCGGCGAACTCGACTTTGCTCCGATCATGCAGGCGCTTGCCGAGGAGAATTACGCGGGCTGGACCGAGATCTTTATGCACTCGTTCCCGCGAGGAACCGCGATTGCAGATTCCACTGCCGCCGTCACCGCCGAGGTGAACCGTGCTCGCGATTACTTGGCATCGCTGTAAGTGTGAGTAGCGGATGAAGTGCAACTGCAATCCTAGAACGAATCGCAAGTTTCGAAATTGCGTGTTTTTGACAACCTGAAGCGTGAGCGAGGGAATATCGATCTTGATTCGGTCCCTCGCTGACGCGTCGGGTTATGATTCACTTGCTAACGCTGCGTGCTGGTAAACCGTCAATGGCCGCTCGATAAAACATCCGGCTAACCCATCCCCCCTTTCTTTTCATTGAACTGCAACAGAATGACCATGGAAAAAGTATTGATTGTGATCGGTGACGCCAGCGAAACGCTGGACACCATGTACCCGTATTACCGTTTGCAAGAAGCGGGATTTCAACCTGTGGTCACCGCCCCCGAGAAACGGCGTTACCAAATGGTGATGCACGAAGTCAAAGCAGGATGGACGATCACCAAAGAATGGGAAGGCTATACGATCGATTGTAATGTGCCGTTCAGTGAAGTGAACGAAGAGGAGTATGCCGGAATCATGTTTTCGGGTGGACGGGCACCGGAGTACATTCGTTACGACAAAGATCTGGTGCGGATCACAAAACATTTCTTTGCCACTAACAAACCGATCGCATCGGTCTGTCACGGAGTCGAGATTCCCGCTTATGCCGATTGCGTTCGCGGCCGCCGCATGGCGACCGTGCCCAAGTGCAAATTCGATTTAGAAGTTTGTGGTGGCACGTTTGTTGACGAAGCCTGTGTGGTTGATGGCAACTTGGTTAGCGGCCGAACGTTTCATGACAACGGTCACTACTTAGGTCCGTGGATCGATTTGTTGGTCAAGGCACGTGATGGCGTCGTGGTGGTTTGATGCGATACTTGATTGCTGGCCTATGGGTTGCCACCGTCGCATGGACTGCAGTCGCGGTGGCGGAAGAATCACGTTCTGACTTAACGTCGCTCCACGATTCATCGGCTCCGCCTGTGGTGGCGGGGTTCGATCGATTTGCGAGACACGGTGATATCGATGCCGTTGATGGCGGACGCTTGCTGCTCAGCGAGCTGAGTTGCACGGCATGTCATGCGAGTGATGTTGCCGCCGCAGGCAAAAAAAACACCGCGGATGCGATCACGCCGAAGCGAGGTCCACGACTGCACAGTGCGGGACTTCGTTACTCGCAGGCTTGGCTGGCTGATTTCATTGCCTCGCCGCACCAGGTTAAACCGGGGACGACGATGCCCGATTTGCTGGGGAATCGTTCGCCACAGCAGCGACGCGAGATCAGCACCGCGATCGCGGCTTTTCTTGCCGGCACTCAGCGTGCCGATTATCCCGAGATCAAAGCGACCGGCGCCAATCCGGTGATGTTCGAGTTTTGGAATCGCGGCGATGCGGATCACGGTAGCGAGATTTTTCATACACGCGGATGTGTGGCCTGCCATTCCAGCGACGCGGGCTATGTTGTGACCGGGGCAATCACATCTCCGGTCGATGCGTTGTTGGAGGAACTTGACCCCGAAGAACTCGCCGACATGGGGTTGGCCGCTGCGGCACGGCGAGTCGACTCGATTCCACTCGGGGATCTGGCAGCCAAATACACTCGCAAATCGTTGGCTCATTTCTTGCACGATCCGGCGCACACGCGGCCTGCACTGCGGATGCCCGATTTTAAATTGTCGAGCAACGAGTCCGCGGATTTAGCCGAGTATTTGCTGAGTGCTTACTCCTCGGATGAGCCCACGTTCAGTGCGAAGCCATCCTCGGCTGTGTCGAGCGACGATGCGGCGAACGATGCGGCGCTGGTGCAGCGGGGACGCGAGTGGTTCACTGAATTAAACTGTGCTGCTTGTCATGACTCGTCAATCAAAGCTGCTTCGCCGAGCGTGATGCCGTTGTCAGCAGTCAACGTGGCCGCCGCCAAAAGTTGTTTGGGAGATTCGCCGCAACGCCCGGTGCAATACCCGCTCGACTCGGTGCAGCGAGATGCCATCGCCAAAGCGATCGCGAGTAATAAGTTGGGACAGGCGGTTTCAGCAACGCAGAAACTCGACGATATCCTGTTGGCATCGAATTGTTACGGGTGTCATCAACGCGACGAACGCGGAGGGATCGGCCGCTATCGTAAACCCTATTTCGAAACCGCAGGTCACATTGATTTAGGTGACGAGGGCCGATTACCGCCGCCGCTGACAGGCGTCGGTGCAAAATTGACATCCGCGCACCTTGCCAACGTCGTTTCTGGCAAGGCGCCGCCGGTCCGTCCCTACATGCAAATTCAGATGCCGCGATTTTCGCTCGATGTCACTCGAGCGTTGCCAAAATTGTTCGCGGAAGTCGACGAGGCCAATACCGCCGACACAACGCGTGTGTTTGGCAAAACCAAAGACTTGGCCGACGCGGGGCGAGAGTTGATGGACATCGGTTGTGTCCAGTGTCACACGTTTGGTGGCGACGCGTTGCCGGGCGTCGTCGGCGTTGATCTGAGCAAAATTAATTCTCGCATTCATCCGGCATGGTTTGAACAGTTTTTGTTGAACCCCGGCGATGTGAAAGCCCGCACACGAATGCCGACGTTCTTTGTGGATGGTAAAAGCCCAAAACCTGACCTGCTCGATGGCGATCCCAAGCGACAAATTGCGGCGATGTGGACCTATTTGAGCGAATTGCCCAAGCATCCGCTGCCAAGCAAAATCAAAAAGTCGCGAGCAGAGAATTACGAGCTTTCGCCGACGGATCGACCCATGATTTTGCGAACGTTCATGCCGGGAGCCGGGACGCACGCGATCGCAGTGGGCTTTCCGGAACAGGTTCACTTTGCCTTTGACGCCGAGCAGGTTCGATTAGCAACAACTTGGCGTGGTCGGTTCTTGGACGCTCAGGGGACTTGGTTTGTTCGATTTGCACCGCCAGCGGACCCGCTCGGGCAGGAGGTTGTCGAGTTTCCGGAAGGATTTTCCTTTGCCAAATTGAACCAAGCAGACGATCCTTGGCCATTGCCGCCGGACGTACGGTTTGGTGGCTACCGAATCAATGCCGATGGATCGCCCCTGTTCTTGTACCGCTATGCCGGAGTGGAGGTCACCGACCACATCGAACCTTTGGCTGCAGAGGATCGATTGGAAACGCATCACAAAACAGGGCTGCGACGAACGATAACGCTGACGCCGATCGAGTCGGACGCGAACGCCACGGTCGCTCCGCTTTGGTTTCGTGTTCATCAAGGTGATCGGATGACACGAATCGATGACCACACAATGCGATACGAATCGGGTCAAAACGAAACTGGTCAAAACGAAGCCGGTTTGACGATTGCGATTCCGCCATCGCTTGCACGTGACGCTCATGTTTACCAGAGCGATGATGTGACCGAGTGGCGAGTCCCCGTACGCGAATTTCCCTTCAAAATCGAGGTTAACTATTCATGGTAGTTCGCGTGCTTTGGATAACATGCATGTTGGTGTTGGGGGCGTCCGTGGTGACACCCCAAACGATGAACGCAGCCGACGAAAGTGATTACTACCGCATCGTTTCGATCGAGGTTGCCGAAGCGAGTGATTCACGTTCGGCGAATTGGCAACCGGCACCCGATGGTTTGGTTCTGGAGGTCAGTGGGCTGACGGTCATGGACGATTCGCGAATTGCCGTCGCGATTCGCAAGGGTGAAATCTGGACGATGGACGGCGTCTATGACGACCCGCCCAGCAATGTGAAGTATGAAAAGTTTGCCTCGGCGCTGCATGAACCGCTCGGGTTGCTTTGGCATAACGATTCATTTTATGTGACTCAGCGATCCGAGCTGACTCGGATTCGTGATCGCGACGGAGATCACGTTGCGGACGAGTATTTGACCGTCGCCAAAGGTTGGGGCGTGACGGGGCATTACCACGAATATGCCTACGGACCCAAGCTGGATCACGAAGGCAATCTATGGATCACGTTGAATATCGGATTAGGGTTGAAGGGCGACCAGCTGGCACGAACCGTTAAAAACAAAACGCTCGGCTACCGGCAAGGCCTGTGGCGTGGTTGGGGAATGAAGGTTACTGCCGATGGAGATCTAATTCCGGTTTGTGCCGGGATGCGATCGCCCTCAGGGTTGGGAGCGAACGCGGATGGTCAAATGTTCTACACCGACCAACAAGGCAACTGGGTCGGCACCAACACGCTGCATCACATGCGGTCGGGTGCGTTTTTTCATCACGCCGAATCGTTGGCGTCAATCGACCATCCTGAATCGCCGATCACGGATGTCGCATCGGTTCCCGACGGGTTGCCGTTTCCCGACGCAATGAAGGCGTTTCCGCAACTCGTTCCGCCAGTCGTTTGGTTTCCCTATAAAAAAATGGGGCAATCGGCGACCGACATCATGTTGGACGAAAGCGGTGGCAAGTTTGGTCCGTTCGCAGGCCAGTTGTTTGTCGGCGAGTTCACGCAAGCATCGATTCATCGCGTGTTTCTGGAACAGGTCAACGGCGAATACCAAGGTGCCTGTTTCCCATTCCGCAGCGGGTTTGCGTCGGCGGTGTTGCGGATGGCCCAAGGGCATGACGGCAGCATGTTTGTGGGGCTGACCAATCGCGGTTGGAGCAGTTTGGGAGCGGCGTCGTACGGTCTGCAGCGTTTGGTGTGGACTGGCGAAACGCCGCTGGAAATCAAGGAGATGCGGGCGAAACATGACGGATTCGAGTTGACCTTTACTAAACCGGTCGACGTCAAAACCGCCGCTGATCCCGCGTCATACACGATGTCCAGCTACACCTACCTGTATCAATCCTCGTACGGCAGTGATGAGATTCAAACGCAGTCGTTAGCGATTCGCGAAGCAAGGGTGTCCGATGATGGTTTGCGAGTTCATTTGGTCGTCGATGGATGCCGTGAAAAGTTCGTTCACGAGCTGAACACGATCGGGGTGCGAGGTCGAGGTGGTGAACCGCTGCTGCATACCCATGCCTATTACACGCTGAATCAAATCCCGGCAGCCGAGTAATTCCGCTTTGCACAACTACGTAGCCTAGGCTTCCAGCCTGGGTGGTTTACCGGAATGTCCTCGACGCACACAGATTCTCGGCGGCAGTTGAGCGAATGACTTGTTACGCTGCTATATTCAGCGACGGGCCGCGACTGTCGCTGCAGTTGCAGTTGCAGTTGCCCCGGGATCTCACCCGTTCGCCACCTAAATAAGCTCGGAGAAGTTTCGATGAGATCGATTCATATATGTGCTGTGATCTTGGCGTTCGTCTTTGTCACTCTCACGCATTTCACGTTCGCAATTGTCTCTTCGGCACAAGAGGTCTCGAGTGACGAGGTCCGTCCTGCTTCACCGAAAACGATGTTCGCGTACCTTGCGACGGGAATGCATGTTGGCGTCAAATCCGTGGACGGCACCGCAAGTGTTTTGCTTTTTGTCTACACCGACGAGGACTACGAAACGGCCCTCGCCACATCGAAGCTTGCGGGAAGAGGGGCTGTCGCCAGGGATGCGGCAGCGATAAATCCAGCGATTCAACGTGAGTTGGATGCCTTTATGGTTCGTCACAACCTAACGGAGGAAGCTGCAGAGCGTCTTTTCGTTATCTCTCCTTTTCGAACGACATTTGGAACGCTGGGGGCGATTGGCGACGACTACCTCATGATCGAAATCGACAATGACATTAGGGTCGATGCAAATTCCACGTCAAAACGGCGACGTATTATCCCGAAGTCGTCCATTGGATCGATTAATCTCGACGCGAAACCAGTTCAGATCGTTGATACCAGGCCACCCTCACGAAACTAGGTTGGTAGGCATCACATCGGTTGTCTTAACCGGTTCCAACTTTCCACCTGACGAAGCCGCGACCACACCGTCATGATTTTGCATGTCGCATGTTCACAAATCCAAGTTGTCACTGCTTCATTTCACCAGCTTTGGAACCAATCGCTTAACCAGTTTTCGGGCGGTTTCTTGTAAGCCCGATTTCGCGGCGATCTGCTCGGCTAAATCGATTGACATGGTGGTCTCGGCGTCGGAGGTTAACACCGTGCCATCAGTTTGCTTGATCACTTGAACCTCCACGCGGCACTGCACCGATACCAGATCGGCGCGGCTCATGGCGAATTGGGAAAGTCCTTCTCCTTTGATCAGGACGTCCGCGCGAGCCGAGTTTGCGTTGTCTGACGCGATCACGTCAAACCCTAGCTCGGTGAGTAGTCGCTCGATCTCGGTTTGGGCCGCAGGGTCAAAGGTTTGCTGGCCCACATGTTGCTCGGTAACGGCGACCGTAACACTTGGCAGCTTCTTGTTCTTGCCGCGAAGTGATTTCCGAGTGCTCGCAAGCCAATCGTCGACCGGAACCGGTTTCGGCAGCAGCAGCTTGGCTTTCTTCGCGACGACTTTGTCCACTTCCGCAGCCAATTGTTCGACCAATTCGCCCAAATCCGTATTGGAGGAACCTTTTACCGACGCGCCCGCCAAGCGACTAGTTTCGGTACCGATCACCTTGGCAACCAAATATAAATCGTCGTTGACTTGCAAAACTGATCCGGTGATCAGCAGTTTCGCGCCGGTCAGTTTTCCAACTTGCATCGCCTCGTCCGCTTTGACGATGCCGGCTTTGCTGAGTTTCAATTCTTCAAATAGGTTGTCGATCGTTTGACGCTCGACCAACATCACATGCTCGGAAACGATCAGGTTGGCAAACAGTAAATCGGCAACCTGAGCGGCTTCCTCTTGCACATCGCCCCGACTTTCAAATGGCAGTATCGCGGTCGGAATCGGCCGCTTGGCATCGGCTGCGGCCACATGATGGCTAAACGCGAGCAGCAGACTGATCACACAGCTGCAGAGTATGGAGGTGCGGTACATCATCGATTCTTTCATGGGTCTTGGGGTGGATGGGTAAGCGTTTGGAGGAAGATGTGCGTCAGTAATTCACGCGGCACGGGGGATTCGCTCCACCGCGAGATCAACGGCACACCGACAAACAGACAACCGCCGTGGTTCTCTCTTGATTGATACTCGGCAAGTTGCCAAACCTGAGGCCCGATTGCCGGAGTCATCCGCAATTGGTTGTTTGAAACTTGCAATTCCCAGCCGCGAGCATGCTCGGCGTGCGACGACCAGAATTCCAGGTCGATTTGTTTAGGGTGCCAGCGACTGTTCGCAATGGTTGTGAAAGCGAGCTTCACGCTATCGGCAGCCGACGTCTGCATCGGCCACGTTGATGCATCAGCGGGGCGAAGCACGATCACCCACTTTCCGTCGCTGACCCATTGCTCGGCCGCTTTAACAATCCGTTTGTTCCACGCGATGGATTCGCCGATCACGATGATCGCTTCGCTATCGACGCGTTTCAAAGACGTAACCACATTGGGTGTCAGGCCCGTTTTTTCCAATGCATCCTCGGTGATGCCGGCGGGATCGTACAATGCAATTCCAGCATCGCTGAGTGTTTGCCGGATGTTCACAAAGCAATCGGGCGAATGCAATCGCAAAGGATGTCGCATTTCGGAAAGCGGATCGCCGAAGTGCAGAAACAGGTCCACCTCGAGCGTCACATCTGGTTTGACTTCCGGAGTCTTTATCACAAAGGACCGTTCGTCGGCATAGCCCGTGTTTGATGAGTGCAGTTCGTTAGCCGGTTTCAGTTCGCTGACGCCTTGGGTCAACGTGCGATTGGCTGTGTTGAGCCGCCAATAGACTTTGTTTGACGTGGGTGCCACCTCGGGGGCGAGCGTTAGGATGCAAGTTTCCCCGGCAAACTGGTCCGATTGGCCCGGTTTTAATTGTGCCCATGACGGATTGGCGACGGACGCGACCAGCAAAAAGACGGCCCCCGCTGCGACGCGAAGCTTGCGCGAACATACGGCGAGTGGTTGTGAGTTAGCAGTTCGCTCGGGTGAATCAGTTGTCACTGGATTGCACCTCGGAAACGTGGGGCCTTTTCGTCACCTCCGCCAATCCGGCATGGGTGGCGATCCACAATCGGTCGGTTGTCCAGACGCCATCATCCGATGTGTAATATCCGTCCATTTTGAATCCATCGCGGGGTCCATACATCGAAAAATCACCGGTATGTTTATTCACTCGATAGAGTCCGCTGGATAAAAATTTCTCATAAGGAGTGCCGCCAAACCAAATTTCATCTTCGTGTTCAATAATAAATTTCACTTGATAGCCGGACTTCTGACGTCCGGGCGGATACCAAGCCTGTTTGAACCGATCTTCAGGGATCTCATGTCGATCAAACGGGTACAGTTCACGTTGACTGGTGGACGCCCAGTAGCCGATGTCAGCGGGAAATAGGAACGGGGATTTTAGTGAAGTCAGTTCTAGCGGACTCCACCTTTCGTTTTTTTGATCGTACTGCCGAATCGATTTGATCGAGCGTGCTAAGATTTTGTCGTCGCTGACAATGATGTGCGTCGGAGCTTGGTCAGGAGCATTATTGCCCTCGAAAAATTTCACGGATCCGTCTGCGTTGATCTTCACTAATCCGCCTCCACGAGCGGTTCCAACACCGATGTAACACTCGTTATCCACGGCGTGGAGCGATTCGATATGCAGATCCGGCAACGACTCGTCGAGTCCCCAGTGGTGCCATTGCTGGGATGCGATGTCGTAGCGATACAGTCCCTCGTCGTCGGTTCCAACCCACAGTGAACCGGCATCGCTATCCATGCATGTGATGCGTCCAATCTGTGCTTTGATCGTGGTCCAGGATTCAGTGGCGATGTCGAATGCGAAACATTGGTAACTCTGTTTTCCTCGCCCGCCACAGAACACCCGCAAGCCGTCGGTTGCTAACGCCACACAAGACTTCGGAAATTTGTCAGTGTTTGTCAGATAGCGAACGTTGATTTCACGGTCCGGATTCAACGGGACACCACCTGCGGATTTGATCGCCCCTGCTACCGAGGCTTGATTGATCAAGTGAGGAACCGACTCGGCTGCACGAACCCATGTCGCCACCGCTTGCTCATTTTGACCGAGTTTCTGCAAGCAATATCCACGCTGCAGGGCGTAGTAGCCGCGGTTCAGCGAGCGAGGCAGACTCGGTGAAAACGAATCCAAGACTTTCATCGCAGCATCAACACGGTCGGCTCGTCGCCAATATTCTGCGGCGTGAATCAGCAAGTTTTCAAAGGCATGACGCTCGGCATGTTCATTCATTCCGGCGAACCCGCTGGCGGCTTGCTCGTACCACTTTGCCGCTTCTTCGTATTTGCGTTTTCGAGCAGTGGATTCCGCAAAGAACAAACAGCCTGCGTGTCGCTTCCACAGGTTTTCGTCACTTGTCCAATTGGCAATCAACGCTTCGGCTTCGGGGGTATCGAGCATGCGGGCGATTCTGCTCGATTCGGTGGCCAGCAACCGCTTGACCATCGCATCGTCGACTTCGTCGATTCGCTTCGCCGCGATTCGCAGCACCGGCATCAGTGATTGGATGTCCTCGGGCTGCAAGTACCGTGCACTGAGCAAATTTAGGATCCGTCCCCAACGATAATCGCGATGTTGCGGCGGCATCCTTTCAAAAGCAAATTGCACGTTTTCGGTCGACATCCGACTGAGGTTCGGTGCAACGGGGCGACTGATGCCGAAGGCGTGATGCCGTCCAATACCCGAGAGTAAGTGGAGCGATGCCGCCGACAAATCGCTGTTTGGATTTTGCCGCGTTACTTGCCGTAGCAGCTCGCCGGCACGCTCGTGATTGACAATGTCGTCGATGTGATGGCTGAAGCAAAACGCTAACGCGTATGCCGCCACCGCGTGATCGGGATCGATGAATAGAATCGTCTCGAGTCGGTCGATTGACTTACGAAGCAAGTGAGTGCCCAGCGGAGTGTCGGCGCTCACCACGCTGGCCCAATAGCCACGCGATTCGTACTTGGGGGCGTTCGCGTCGACCTTTTCACGCAGATCGATGCCGGGCACACGGAAGCTGCGTTCGCCGCCCGAAGTGGGAGATCGTGGGCGAAAACGGTACAGATCGCGAAGGACTTGGTCGAGCAATCGCTTCGTTTCATCGCTCGCTGCATCCGCGGATCGATCACTGTCGGCGAGTCGGGGCGGCTCGGGCAAACGAGCGGCCTTGGACAATACGCCGGCAATCTTCATCGCCGCCAATGACAATTCACGCGGCAATTGACTCGGCGTGGTCTGGAACCCGAACGCATGAATTGGTGTTTGCTGCCCAGCCTGAGTCACTTGCCCCGAGACTTCGATTTGCAAACTACCGTTGGTGTTGTGTTCGTTCAGCGTCCCTGTGACGAAGTAGCCGGCCGATCGTTCTGGCATTTTCGCTGGTAGCGACGTCGAGTCGACGAACCCGGCCTGGATCAGTTCCATCTCACGCACGAGATCGCTCATTTGAGATCGCTGCAAGACATGAAACCGTCGATGGTTTAATAATTCCGCGGTCAGCATGTCGCGTATTCCCAGTTCAAGCGGTCTCAGTCGCACGAATCGTGCTTCGCACTGAAACGCGGCGACGGCGACAGTGATCGCGGCTTCGGATGGAGTTTCGATCACCGCGGATAAGTAGCGAGCCGTGTTCACAGCCGATTCTTCGACCGAAATCTCGTCCACCGCTGCGAGACTAACGCCGCGAATCGTCCCCGTTTTTGCTTCGACGACTCGCACGATCATCCGAGTCGAATCAGGGGCCTTCTCGGCCGATAAAAATTGGGCATTCAGAATCAAGTCGGCCGAAAGCAATTTGCCAAATGAACTGCCCTCGCGTTGCTGTGCCCCCAGCGTTTGGTTGATCAGCTGTTCTTGTAGCGCCGTTTCGATTCGCATCCGCTCGACGACGATGATCGAATCGTTTTGGCTGAGCTGAACCTCAAGCAAATCAAGAAACACATTTGCGAGATCTTGTTGAGTCTGCGTCTGTGAATCTCGCAGCGTTGTTGTTATTGCCACCGAGGTCGGTTGAGCCGAAACGACGGTTCCGACCATCATAAAAGCGAGGAGTGAGAGCGTACGAAGTGGCATCAGATCAGCTCTCCATCACATGGCTTTAGCAACTCGTGCACGACGACGAGTTGCCAGTGCTGGTCGCCACGCTCCTGCTGCCACACGATGCCGGGTTGGTTAGCGATGCAGTGTCGGGTCCGCCGCTCCGCCACGTCATCGGGCGACGAGACTGAGATTTCCATCCATAGTGAATTGTCGGGAAGCAGGTGCGACCACGTTTGGACCTCGATGTCCGAGATGTTTGACAAATGAAATTGATGGTCCTGGCTGCCGATCCACTCGTCGCGTTGAATCGTTTTCCAGGCCGAGTTTGCGTTTCGCTGTTGCAGCACAAACCGCACGATGACACGCGGCGATTCTTCCCAGGCGACCGTATGATTGACCAGATCCACTTCGACCGTTTGACCACGTTGATGGATCGAACGAACTTGGTGCTCAAACACGCGGTCAAACTCGCAAACCAACATCTCGCTGCGATGCAAATCCTCAGGCGTGAACGACCAAGATGGTTGCGGGGCCGGTTTGAAATGAACGATTGCTCCGGCGGGGTTGGGGGCGCTCAGGTATTGCCATGCGAACATCACAAACACGATGCAGGCACCCACGGCCAGGCACGCGGCAACACGAATCCACGATCCACTTGCGTAGGGCGAGGTGTCGTTTGGCGGCAGCGTCACCGATGCGGTGATCGAGTCTGGGCCCTCCGAAAGCTTGTCAAGAAAACGTGTTTGCATGCGATCACGTTGTGCTTGATTCGCTTCCAGTCCACTTCGCCAATCACGAAGCGTTTGATCGAGTTTGTCGTCGGACGGTTTCATTTATTTCTCCGGTAAATCGTTACCGATGGTCCTGCCACAATTGTCGCAATGCGGGGGCGTTGCGAAGCGATTTCCTCGCCTCGCTGACGCGTTGATAAACGGCATCGACCGAACAGTTTTCAATTTCAGCAACATCGGCAGCCGACAATCCTTCGGTCACCATCAGCACCAAGGCGGTGCGTTGCTTGTCGGTCAAGTGTGTGAGTGCATGTTCGATTTCATTTCGAGTCTCTTGCTGAGTGAGCAAGGTTTCGTGTGATTGATTTGTCGCTGCGACACGTGTGACGTCTGCCGCCGCGTCGAAATGTTGTGAGCGAGTTTTTTGGCGGCGAAGGTCACTGCGAATCGTGTTCACCAGGATCGTGTACGACCATGTGCGAAAGGTTGCTCGCGTGTCAAAGGAATCGATCCAGCGTACGACTTTCAGCATCGTTTCTTGTGCCACATCTTCGGCTTGGCTATCGCTCAGCATCATTGCCCGAGCCGTCCCGTAGAACTGCGACAAATAGCGTTCGGCTAATTCCGCCAACGCGGACGTTTCTCCTCGCTCGCGCCACCGATCGATCAATTGCTCATCGGATTCCGGCATAAGACTTGGAAAATCGGTGTTCAAAGGGCGGCAAGAGGACTCTTCACACCCCCCTTATACTCCGCCGCCAGCGAGTCCTGAGGTCAAAAACTCAGAAATTTTTCGAGCGAATCTTCACGGTCGGTTGCTGACCGAGTCACAATGATTGGGCGACTGATGCACCCAAATCGTCGCTGGATCGATTAAATTGGGTCATGAAAATGCTCCTCTCAATCTCTCACCTTCCACTGAACTTGCTGCCCATGCTTACCTCGCAACTAAAACTTTACTCAGGACTGGTCCCTTTCAGCCGATGGATCGGAATGGTCATGGTCTCGGTTTGTACAACCTGCTCGATCGGGTTGGCTGACGAGCCACCGGAGTCCTCGAGCCACCCCAGCGTCATTGTCGTGATGGCCGACGATCTAGGGATCGGAGACGTTTCGCCGACCAATCCTGACTGCAAAATCAAAACGCCGCATCTGCAACAGATGGCGGACCAAGGACTGACGTTTCTGGATGCTCACACCCCCAGCAGCGTCTGCACCCCGACTCGATATGGTTTGCTGACCGGACGCTACAACTGGCGTTCGCGGCTCGCCCGCGGCGTGCTCAGTGGAACCAGCGAGCACTTGATTCCCGCCGACCGCCCCACGCTTGGGCATCTTATGAAAGCGGCAGGTTATCACACTGCAATGATTGGCAAATGGCATCTCGGTTGGGATTGGCACAAGAACGGCAAGCGGATTGATTTCACGCAGCCGGTGAAGAACGGTCCCGATATCAACGGGTTTGATCAGTATTATGGTCACTGCGGGTCGCTAGACATGCCGCCCTATGTTTGGGTCGACACCGGTCGCGTGACGGCACAACCCGATCGCGAAGAAGGCGTCACGAAGAAACAAGATTCGTACGGTTGGTACCGTAATGGGCCAATCAGTCCTGATTTCAAAATCGATGAAGTGCTGCCTCATCTGTTCGACAAATCGATGACGTACGTCAAAGAGCGAGCGGCGGATGCAAAAGCGGGAAAACCGTTCTTTCTG
>TARA_R110002073_G_scaffold228812_2_pt1 | contig 45956 bp, 38 predicted proteins | sample TARA_R110002073 | Tara Oceans TARA_R110002073 (sample SAMEA4397174) | marine metagenome | biome: Polar Biome; feature: [DCM] deep chlorophyll maximum layer (ENVO:01000326); material: water (ENVO:00002006), including particulate matter (ENVO:01000060) such as... | depth 40 m
CACAAATGAACAATAAGAAAATAAAAGTCCTGATGTTATCGGATCATCCGTTCGCACCATCAGGCGTTGGCACTCAAACAAACAACGTTATCAACGCGCTCCTTGAAACCGGCCGCTATGAGATAAGGTGTTTTGGAGGTGCTGTCAAACACGAAAACTATCAACCACAAAAGACAGATCAGTACGGTGATGATTTTATTATTTATCCTGTCGACGGGTATGGTTCTCCGGAAGCCGTACGATCAGTACTCTGGGCAGAAAAGCCTGATATTTTATGGTTTATGACAGACCCAAGATTCTATGGATGGCTTTGGAATATTGAGAACGAAGTTAGGGATGTAATCCCGATGGTATACTACCATGTTTGGGATAATTACCCCTATCCAAAATACAACAAAAACTTTTACGACTCAACCGATGTCATTGTTAGCATTTCTAAGGTCACTCATGACATCGTTAATAATGTGGCACCAGACGTAGAAAATCACTATTTACCTCACGCCGTAAACCCAAATATCTTTTGTAAGCTTCCTGAAGAGCACGTCTCGACATTTAAGAAAGGAAACTTTAAAGAAGACGATAGATTTACTTTCTTTTGGAATAACCGAAACGCCAGAAGAAAACAGTCTGGTAGTTTAATCTTTTGGTTTAACGAGTTCGCTGAGAAGGTAGGCCCTGAGAACGTAAGACTCATCATGCATACCGACCCTACCGACCCGAATGGCCCGGACCTCAATAAGATTATTAATGAATTCGAATTTACAGATGATAGAATTTTATTATCACGCGACAAAGTACCCCCCGAGGCCTTGGCGATGCTGTATAACTCATCCGACTGCACAATTAATATATCAGACGCAGAAGGTTTTGGTTTGGCAACACTGGAATCATTATCGTGTGAGACTCCCATAATTGTCAATATGACGGGTGGCCTACAAGAGCAGGTCACGGACGGAGAAGAATGGTTTGGCATAGGTATTGAACCCAACTCGAAGGGTGTAATTGGCTCTCAACAAGTCCCATATATCTACGAAGACCGAATTGGAAAAGAAGATTTTATTGCTGCTTTGGAAAAAATGTACAATATGTCTGAAGAAGAACGCGCCGAGCTTGGAAAGAAAGGCCGCGAGCATATAATTAAAAATTATAATTTTGAGAACTTTAAAAAAGATTGGATTAAAGTTATGGATGATACCTATAAAAACCATGGCTCTTGGTCTGATCGTAAAAAATATAAATCATGGTCGCTTAAGGAGGTAGCATGAAAAAAACTATAATTGTCCGAGCCCCCGTATTATCTATGTCGGGTTACGGAGAACAATCTAGATTCGCTATAAGAGCTTTAAAAAAATATGAAGCTTTTTTAGACATATATATTGTGCCTATTAGCTGGGGACAAACCGGCTGGGTTCACGAAGATAATGAGGAACGTAAATGGCTAGATTCTAGAATCTTTAAAACGGTTGAATATATGCAAAACGGTGGTAAATTTGACTATTCACTTCAAATTACTATTCCGAATGAATGGACTAATATGGCTGATTTCAATATTGGACATACAGCAGGCATTGAGACAAATAAAGTAGAACCGCAATGGATAGAAAAGGCCAACTTTATGGACAAAGTTATTGTGGTTTCAGAACATTCCAAGCAAGTATATACAAAAACAAAATATCAAGGCTACTCAAAAGAAACAAATCAGCCAATGGAGCTTTCCTGCACCACACCAATAGATGTAGTGAACTTTTGTATATCAGATATAGATCCAATTGATATAGATCTCGACTTAGAATATGATTTTAATTACCTCGTCGTCGCACAAAATGGACCCAGAAAGAATTTAATTAATACAATTAAATGGTTTATTGAAGAAAATCATGACCGGGAAGTTGGGTTAGTGCTTAAGGTCTTTACTAAATCAGGTACAATCTCTGACAGAGAATATACTTACAATTCCATTAGTCAATTACTAAATTCGCCAGAATATAAAGATAGATTATGTAAAGTCTATTTGTTACACGGTGATATGAAGACAGGCGAAATGCGCTCCCTCTATACCCACCCTAAAATCAAAGCTCTGATTTCTATTACACATGGCGAGGGTTATGGCTTGCCGATGTTTGAAGCAGCCCAGAACGGCCTCCCTATTATTACTAGCGGTTGGTCTGGTCACTGTGATTTCCTATATATTCCCACCAAGAAAAAGAAGAAAGGCAAAACTAAAACAATTGGTGTGCCACATTTTTCAGAAGTAGAATTTGATTTAGCACCTATCCCAAAAGAGGCAGCTTGGGAAGGGGTAGTGAGCAAGGATTCAATGTGGTGTTATCCCCAAGCCGGCTCCTTTAAAATGCGCTTACGACAAGTACTCAAAAACTATGAAAAGAATTTGGAAAGAGCCAAAAAACTACAGACTTGGGTAAACAAAAACTTTAAGCCCGAAGATCAATACGAAAAATTTATGAAGGCTACTGAAATTGAAATTATTTCATATGAAGATGTAGAATATATTTGGGTTAGTGACTTCTTCGCCGAACAAATTACAGGCGGCGCCGAAATGTCATTGCAGGCTTTGATGGATAAGTGTCCGGATGAGTTTGCACGGTTTAACTCAAACTCACTGACAGAATCGATAATCGATCAATTCAAGGACAAGAAGTGGATCTTTGGGAATATCGCCCACCTAGAACCCTCTATTAGAGATATGATTCTAGAAAAGAATATTGATTACACTTTTATAGAATTTGACTATAAATTCTGTGAATATCGTAATCCTCTGTTATATGAAAATTTGGAAGATGAAAAATGTGATTATGCGTCAACAGATCTTGGCCAAGCCATGGCAAAATTTGTCAACGGCTCAACACAAACCTTCTTTATGTCACAAAAACAAAAAGACATTTATTTGAACAGCTTATCCGATCTTGATGAAAACAAACTGTATGTATTGTCTTCAATTTTCGAAGACGAGTTCTTCTCAAAAATTGACCAACTCAGAGAACAGCAGGATGATGCATCCAGAGACAAATGGATTGTTTTAGGATCACGGTCTTGGGTTAAGGGTAGTGCGGAGTCAGAACAATATTGCAAAAACAACAACATGGATTATGAAGTTGTGTTTGATCTAACTCACGAGGAGCTTTTAAGCAAGATGTCTACAGCCAAAGGGATCTGTTTTAAGCCCACGGGACTAGATACTTGCCCGCGGTTTGTTATCGAGGCTAAATTGCTAGGATGTGAGTTAGAACTTAATGAAAACGTGCAGCATTTAGAGGAAGATTGGTTTAAATCAGAAGATGTAGAGAAGACTGTTGCATACCTCAAACAACGGCCTTCAGAGTTCTGGTCTAGAGTAGGTGCATGAAAAACCACTTCTCTGTTCTGGTACCGGCCTATAACTGTGCCTCATGGGTCCAATCTAACCTTGGGTCCATTATCCGACAGAAATACGATAATTATCAATTAATATATATTGATGACGCGTCAACAGATGGTACAGTTGCAAAAGCTAAAGAGTTATTGCAAAATTCAAATATAGATTATAAATTGTTTGAAAATTCTTTTAATAAAGGCAAGGCAAACAATTTACATCATTATATTAACTCCTTGAGGGATGATACAATCGTCGTTGTTGTAGACGGCGATGATTGGTTAGCCAATGATCATGTGTTGAGCTTTTTGAATAGCCAGTATAATGAGGACACATGGATAACCTGCGGGTCGTATATCACTACCGATACTAAATCGATAGTACACCCAGCAACGACAGAGGACTATTGGTCTGGTAATATTAGAAATAAAAGTTGGCAATTTTCACATCTTGGAACTTTTAGGAAAAAACTGTTCTCCAAGATAAAAAGAAAGGATTTTCTAGATAAGTCAGGAAATTATTTTTCTACAACAAGCGATCAGGCGATGATGTGGCCAATGGCTGAAATGGCCGGCCCAGCACATTTTAAGTCCCTAAAAGAGGCTCTTTATGTTTATAATAGATCCAACCCTATATCAGATGATCGAGCACACAGAAAAGATCAGTTGCAAACAGAAGCGTCGATTAGATCTCGCAAGCCATACCAAAGGTTAGAGAATCTGTGAATGTATTCTTGGAAAATGTTAATCTAAAATCAAATTCTGGTCCCAATTATTTTGCTCAAAAATTGATAAAATATATGGGCATGCGGAGTGTATCGTTTGACCACCGCCGGCCGGCCGATGTTAAATTAACATTTATAGAGTCACAGGGACAACACAACAACTTACCAATGATCCAACGTCTTGACGGAATATATTTTAATGCCAATTTCGATTGTGATAAAATGAATTATAATATTCGGAAAACATATGAGTCAGCCAAGGGAGTGGTATTTCAAACCCAATTCAACAAAGGTTTAATCTTTAATTGGTTTGGGGAGCACGAAAATCATTGTATTATCAATAACGGAGCAGACATATTAAATATTCGAACAATAGAACCCGGCTTTCGCGAATACAGTAAAAAATATGACAATATTTGGTCTTGTGCCGCCCACTGGCACACATTTAAGAGACTAAAATCAAATATAGAGTATTTTTTAAATTTTTCTGGGGATAATGATTGTTTAATTGTCGCCGGCAACAATCCCGACGAAGTTGTACAGCACCCCAGAATATTCTATGTTGGAAATTTAGATTCTAACAATCTGCTATCTCTCTTCAAGGCTTCGACATATTTTATACACTTGGCTTACTTGGACCACTGTCCAAACGTAGTAATCGATGCAAGAGCGTGCGGGTGCCAAATAATATGCTCCTCTTCGGGGGGTACAAAAGAAATAGCTGGAAAAGATGCCATTGTGTTACAAGAGCCCGATTGGGATTTTTCATTTTTAAGTGACCCCACTCCGCCTAAGATAAATTATGATAAAAGAATTTTAAATGATTTTGAATCGCCGATTTCAATGGCAAAGTGTGCCAAAAGTTATGAACAATTTTTAAAGGAACAAGTATGACGGAAAATACTACCATCGACGCGATGGACACCGAAGATTTATGGCCTAAATGTTTTTGTAATGGCCATCGCTGGACTTCGGCTCCTGTTAAGAGAACAATTGGAGATCTGTTGCTAGCAGCCCCAGTCCGCTCCGGATCGACTGTAGTCCATCAAATATTGGAAGAGATTATAGGGGATCCAGTTGTAAAAACTCACAGGCTTTTTGCCGACGCTTGTCCGATGGAGGCGGAGAGTGAGATCATTTTTTTCTGTATTAGAAATCCTTTTGATCTTGTACATTCTTATATGAGATACAAGAACAAGAAAGGTATATCCTTTGAAGAAATAGATGAAATATTTCAAGATTGTACACCGCTCATAAAATTTATAAAAATAATGTCTGACCCGCTTCTGAAAGAATCTTTCGCCGCGGGCGTGAGTTCAAGACTCATTATTGTGAGGTATGAGGATTATTGGAGTACCAACAATAATCTTGAGTTAGTAAAATACATTGCGCATAAAATCAACCCGGGCCTCCTTGATTCAACATACACAGAAAAACTGAAAGAGATATCTGAAAAAACAAGTATTGATACAAATCTTAAGACAGCTAAGGGCGTCACAGACGGCACTCCTCATGATAAAATTCATGACCAGCATATAAGCCCCGACCGCGGTAAGCCCGGCCAAGGAGGCAAACTCCTGCACGAGAAATACAAGAAATATATCACTGAAAACTATGGTGGTTTTTTCGAATACTTTGGATATAATCTAGGAGACAACAATGAAGAATAAGCCACAAATGTCTGTTATAGGTATAGGCCGCTTGGGCTTGTGTTTTTCTTTGACACTTGAGAATGCCGGATATCATGTTGTGGGATATGATATAAACGAACCTTACGTTGAGTCTGTTAACAACAAAACATTTGATTCTTTCGAACCCGGAGTTAACGAAGCACTTAAAAAATCTAAGAATTTTGTGGCTACTACCCTCCCATCGGATATTCTGAAAACAAGGATGGCTTTTGTCACAGTGAGGACGGATTCGGAACCTGACGGCAAATATGATGTATCTCAGGTGGAAAGCGTAGTCAATACTCTCATGGATCTGGGCGAAGTACCAGAACAAAAACACTTGGTAATTTGTTCGAATGTAAATCCGGGGTATTCCGACACAGTGGCAGCACGATTAGAGCCGTTAAATTGGAAGGTGAGCTACAACCCTGAGACAATTGCACAAGGAACTATCCTGAGCAACCAAACTAACCCAGACTGCGTTTATATTGGCTCTGAAGAAGATCATCTAGCAGCAGAGATAGAGGAAGCTTATATAAGAATGTGTGAGAATACGCCGACAATTCACAGGATGTCTAGAGTTAGCGCAGAATTAACAAAGGTTTCTATGAATTGCTTTTTATCCACAAAAATTGCATTTGCTAATATGGTAGGAGATTTAGCAAACAAGATGGGAGCCAACCGAGACCACGTTCTTCAGGCAATAGGCTCAGATAGCAGAATAGGTAATAAGTTTTTTAGGTATGGGTTTGGGTTTGGCGGCCCGTGCTTCCCTAGAGATACAAGGGCTTTCATTAGATGTGCCTACGAGAACGACGCGTACGCGGACATAGTTACCGCTGCCAATATTGCTAACACAAAACATCTAATCGACATGGTTCAAACCACTGAAAAAGAGGTACCAATCGATGAGCCGATTAAGCCAGAGTATGTAACCTACAAACCCGGCGTCGTCATCCTCGATGACTCAGAACAATTAGCTTGGGCATATGCGTTAGCCAAAAAAGGCTACAAGGTTATAATCTCAGACCCAGAAGAGGTAAAGAGACAACTAAAAGAAAGATTTGGAGACCTATTTCATTATGAATAAAAAAGGAAACGTTTATATAAATTATACCATTGGTTTTGGCAATAACATATTTCAATATTGTATGGCCCGGCTGCTAGCCGAAACTCACGGCATGAAACTGGCACACTATAATCAGGATTTGGAAAAAATAGGTATCGTACCATCTTCTCCAGAGCAATCCAATAACCTTCCAACTCACTTGGTAGATGATAGTAATTACAAAAAATATCTATTATCGCAGCATGCGGATTGCAATTTTGTTGTTCGAGGATATTTTGAGGACTATAAAATATTTAAACCTCACTTGGGAAGAATACGAAGCTGGTTTGCACCAGTAGAAATAACAAATAAGTCAGACTTGGTAGTACATATGAGGCTACAAAACCGATTAGTTCAGGTCAGTCACAATAAAAACCATATTACAGCCGATTCCTTTAAAGAAGTTATTAAAAAATTTGAATACGATAAATTGCACATTGTTACTGATGCTGAAAAATGGGGGGGATATACTCTGGATGACATTGATAAAATTCGCCATGAGATCTCCGTGGGCCCAAACCCGCCCGTTAACTCTCCGTGGGTGGAGCCCGCGCAGTCCCTAGAGTATGCAAATCATCTGATGGATGGCCTCTCCGAGTTAAATCCAATAGTACATTGCAACGGCGCGACAACTATGCCCGGCTCCGGCGGATTAAGAGGTGATTTTATTGATGATTTTAACTTGACAAGAAGTTTTAATCAAGTTATAGTTTTTAATAGTACATTCTCTTGGTGGGGTGCAACACTCTCCGGAGCCGAAAAAGTGGCTATATTTAATCCGTGGAAAATTGCAAAAGGCCCAGAGAGCAGGAGAAACCTCGGGAGCACAAATTACCCGGGCTGGTTCTCGTGGGGAAGTGCCGATGATTTATATTTTAAGAAGTATGGTATATCACAATGAAATTGATAATTTTTGATTTGGATGGTGTACTGGTTGATGCTTGTGAGTGGCACCGGGTTGCTCTGAACGAGGCCCTTAAAGAGGTCTGTAATTGTGAAATTACCCTTGAGGACCACCATAAAGAGTTCAATGGCACCCCCACTAGAGCAAAATTACAAAAATTAGTGGAAATGGGAAGAATTGACAGTTCCGATATAGATAAGGTATACAAACTAAAGCAGAAGAAGACCGTTGAGGTCATAGAAGCCCAAGCAGACAAGCGGCCAGAGAAGATAAAAATGCTTAAATGGATTAGAAACAAAGATATCTCTGTGGCATGCTTTACCAACAGCATTCGAGAGACAACAACTCTGATGTTACAAAAAACAGGAATCATCGATCTCTTTGATTTAATTACTACAAATCAGGATGTAAAGAACGCTAAACCAAGCCCGGAGGGGTATTTATCGACTCTAAAAAGTTTCAATGTCGACCCCCACGAAGCCCTAATAATAGAAGATTCCCCCAAGGGGATGGAAGCTGCCATAGCTTCAGGATGTAACGTGGTCCGTGTAAAAAACCCGGATGAAGTTAATATAGAATTAATCAGGAGGCATATATTATGAAAGTTTTAATACCGATGGCGGGTGAAGGGTCAAGATTCGTTAAGGAGGGGTATACTTTCCCGAAACCACTGATTGATGTCAATGGTAAACCCATGATACAAACTGTAGTGCAAAATTTGGATTTTGATTGTGAATACATCTTTTTAGTCCGCAAATCACATATAGAGAACTACGCTGGCCTCTCAGACACCTTGGACAGAATAACAAACGGAAAGAGTCGGTATATTGTAGTTGACGAACTAACCGAAGGGGCAGCTTGCACAGCATTACTAGCAAAAGAATATATTAATAATGATGAAGATTTATTAATTGCCAACTCTGATCAATTTATACAATACCAGCCAGAGAATTTCAAATCGATTAAGAATATGACGGATGTAGACTCAATGGTATTCACTTTTAACGCAGTGCATCCAAAATGGTCATTCGTTAAGACAAATTCTAGAGGATATGTTACCGAGGTCGCAGAAAAACGGCCTATATCTAATATCGCGACTTGTGGTATATACTGGTACAGGAAAGGCTCTGATTTCGTTAAATACGCGGAACAAATGATCGAGAAGGATATCCGCGTAAACAACGAATTTTATATAGCTCCTGTATACAATGAATTAATAGAAGATGGGAAAACACTAGTACCGTTTTACGTTCATAGAATGTGGGGCCTAGGAACCCCGGAAGATTTAAAATATTATTTAGATAATTGTAAGAGGTGAGTATGAAAATAGCTTTATGTTTACACGGCCTTGTTGGCACAGACGACAAGTATGGGAAAGGGGATAAGGCCATCAACTATAAGATAGGGCAGAAGCACTTTCAACGACATGTTATAGACACCAATGACGAGGTTGATGTGTTTTATCATACTTGGAGCACTGAATACGAAAAGCAGCTAGAAAACGAATATAGGCCAGTTTCATCGCTAGTGGAAAGCCAGCCTCACTTTAGTGATGACCCGCGGCTACAAGCAATCTATTGCCGATGGCTTTCAACTAAAAAAGTCTTAGACTTGGTTAATAAGAGTGGTAAGGAATATGATTTTGTGTTACTAACAAGATTTGATATAGCCTTCTTAGTTAACTTTGAGTTTAATAATTTTGACAATACAAAGTTTTATGCTCAGGGCCCACCCGGACCTAAAACACACAATTTTCATCTGGTCAACGACCTTTGGTTTTTCGCAAACCAAGAAAATATGTCTAAATTCTCAAATCTATGGGATAGGTTGGAAACCCCGGAATATCAAAAATGTATTATGGCCGGCGGCAACCATGAATTAGCAAGAAAGCATTTGATAGAAATCGGCCTAAACGATAATTTAGAATATTACCTTAGCCGAGAATGGACTGGTGCACCCGGAAAATTAAGTACTGAAACTCCTCTTATTAGGTGGCATTATTTCAAGAAGGTCTGACATACGCTTAATAGCTCATAGGGGAAATATGTCGGGACCTAACCCCCTCATGGAAAACAAGCCTGAGTATATAGATCTCGCGCTAGGATTAGGATACAATGTTGAAATTGATATTTGGTATCTCCACGGCCAACTATACCTAGGACATAATAATCCACAGTACGAAACTACTATAGATTATTTAAAGAATGATCGCTTTTGGTGCCATTGTAAGAACATAGATGCACTTTGGTATTTGTTAGATAATGAGGTTCATTGTTTTTTTCACGAAGAAGATAGCGCCACATTGACCTCTCGTGGGGTTATATGGACGTTTCCCAACAAGAAATTAATGCCCAATTCGGTATGTGTAATGCCAGAACATGGATACAACGGAAACTTAGACGAATGTTTGGGTATTTGTAGTGATTATATAAAGGAATATAAAAAATGAAAAAAGTTTATGTGCTTGGCGCGGGCCCCTCTTTAGCGGCCCTAGAAAAAGCCGACATGTCGGATGTTGATGAGGTTATTATGATCAATAACCACAAAAATACGGTATCAAACAATAAAATTTTAGAAAAATTGAAGGGAAAAGACATTTATGTTATGTGTAATATAAGTCAAGAAGGCTTTCATCCCACTGTTTTCAAAAAGCTAGAGATAAAAGGCTGTCTAACAAATAGATTCAAGCCAGATTGGGACCTGTGGCAACAGAGTAAAGACAATCAGAAAAAGAATTTTGAAGGGGGTACTTTAAATAATCTTGGTTATCTTCCTCATATTGCTGAAGATGAACCTTATTTATATACTTGGCGCGGCCCCCCAAATAGGAACCTAGAAGACATGAGAACATATGACGGCCGTCGCATAGAACATATGCCAGAAGAGGCTGAGAGATATCTAATTCCAGTGTACGAGGACAAACTTATAGGTAATTGCTCCTATTATGCAACTTTATATGCTTTGTTAGCATTGAATGCCACACATATAGTTTATTATGGCTTAGATTTTTATAACAATCTTCAATTCAAAAAATCGTGGTATACAAGCCCTCCCAATTATGGCACCCAAGATTGGTGGACAATGAGAGTTAAATATGAAGGGGAACATATGAAGGAGTTATACAACAACTATATGGCTAAGTTCTTTCCAGATGCCAAATTTGAATTTTTTACTACAATTGAAAATCCATTTAAGGGAGATAACCTTATATGTAACACAGTCTCACTTCCGTCAGAAACAAGCTCAAATCTAACTTATTACTAAAAATAAATAATATTTTACTTGCATTAACGTGGATAATGTGTTATATTACTAAAGACAGGGGAAAGAATGCTTTCAAAATTTAAGCCGGCAGATCTCGTAAAAGATCTATCATACAACAGTCTAAAGGGGATGAAGATTACCTTCATCAATATGCCCCTAAGAGAAAGCGCATGCCCGAATACGCCGCCAGAAGGCCCGGGAATCCTCGCGGCTATCTCGCGAAAGTACGGATCCGATGCTTACCTAATTGATTTAAACGGATACCGTATCAAAGATGAGGCTGCTAAAAAGAGAGGTTTGCCAAATGGCAGGCACTTAACCTATGCTGAAGCCGAAGGCCTGTTGGTACAACATCTTAAAAATGTTGGAGACCAAGATGTTATAGCATTTTCCGGAAAGATTACGACTCTAAGGTGGCAAGAAGAGATGGCCAAGATAGTCCGTAAACACCAGCCAGACTGTTTTCTCGTGACCGGCAATGGTCTGGCAACAGAAATCAAGTCCGGGCTCTTTAAATGGATCCCAGAGCTTGACGCTATTGGTCGTTCAGAGGGCGATGATATCATTGTGCTAATGATGAAAGATGCCAAAACAATTAAAGAAATGGGTGTAGAGAAAGCAGCTAAATCACAAAAACTAAGCCCTTACTACATTGGCGTAATTGACGGCCGTCACAGATTTCAATATGAAGGGGATCGCCCTTCCAATCTGGACGATATACCATACGCTGCGTGGGATTTATTAGAATCCGATCCATATGGTTATAATTTATTAGAGGATTATATTAAAGTGCCAGTGTGGGGTATTGCTGCGAATAACAGTTCCGCCGCACCGTTTAGAATGAAACGTAGTCTTACTACTGTGAGCAGCCGCGGCTGCCCCTATGCCTGTGCCTTCTGTTACCGTGGCGCTCAGGGCGAGCGCAATTATGGCATGCGCTCGTGTGAGCACATCGCGAAACAAGTCCGCGGATATGTTGATAAATACAACCTAGATTTCATCGGCTTTCCAGATGATAACTTTGCAGTTGACAAGCGCCGCATTAAGAGAATGATACCTATCTTCAAAGAATACGGACTTGATAAAGTTCGATGGGGAACTCACACTAGGATGGATGAGGCTGATAATCGTATTTTTGATATGGCAGAATCCGGATGTGTTTACATCGGCTTTGGCGCAGAGTCCGCGTCTCCACATACTTTAGAGGTTATGAAAAAGAAAGGCTTTATCTTGAGAAATGGTATGACACCTAAAAAAGTTAATGGTGTAATTCACGAATTCCCAACAACTATGGTTACTGCTGTGGAAAATTGTAAAAAGTCTAATATTCATGGGAATTGTACATGGATTATGGCCTTTCCGGGAGAAGAACTGGAACACTTAAAAACAAGTGTTGCTTTCATCAAATGGCAGCAAGAGTTCTGGTCGACTGAGTTCAGGCCCGGTACAAATGAATACGAGACGGCTTTTAAATCGGTAAACGCATCGATGTTTACAGCCACCGCGTACCCCGGCACAGAAATGTGGAGAATGGTCAAGCCTCAGTTAACAGAACACTTTGGAATTACCTATGACCACTTTGGGTCACCCGTTTGTGACGAAGCCTTCCACAATTATGTTTTAGAATTAGACGATGCCACTAAAGTCCTGAACGACAAAAATGGAAACCCAGTAAATTTTGGTAATATGCCAATGGATACCTTTTTGCAGGCTAGGGAATATGCTGATACTAATCAGCTAGAAAAAATACTTGACATGTAAGTAAGAACGTATTATATTAAACATACGAGGATTATATGAAAGCAATATTTATATCTGTGCGGACAGGCTCTACCCGCCTACCACAGAAAGCTTTGAAAGAAATTTGTGGTAAGACAACAATTGAATACTTGATTGATAGGGTAAAAAAATCAAGCCATGCCGATAAGGTTGTTTTGTGTACTACTGAAAAGGAGGAAGACGATATCCTCTGCGAAATTGCCACAAAAAACAACATTGAATATTTCAGAGGTTCCTCTCCTGATAAATTGAAGAGATGGCTCGGCGCCACAAAGCAATACAATATTAGTTTTTTCGTTAATGCAGATGGAGATGATATCTTTTTTGATTCTGGGTTAGCGGATTTGTGTTTTGAGCAAAATATTTCCAATTCAAACAACCTCGATTTTATTGACGGCCGCGGCCTCTATAATGACGTATACGCAATCAAAACATCTGCGTTAGAAAAAGTGTGTGAATTCAAGAAAGATACCGACACAGAGTTTATAAGGCCCCATTTTGTGCTACATCCGGAACGATTTAACATACAAAAAATAAAAAATGTACCCGATAAGTATAAAAAGAAAAATATAAGAATGACACTGGATTATGAAGAAGATTTAACTTTCTTTAAAGCAGTAATTGAGCACTTCGGCCAACTAGGCGCCGAAATGAGTTTCGAAAAAATATTAGAATTTCTAGATAATAATCCAAATGTAGTAGAAATTAATTGGGCCCTTGAGCAGGCTTGGAAGGATAACCAGAAAAAAATGATTAGCAGGATGATGATTTAATGGAAAACCCAAGTAAATATCTTAACAACGAAACCAGATATCTAGAGAGGGTTTTGAATTCAGAGAGTTGGTCCTCTACTGCTGGCTCATGGTGCCAGACACTGGAAGATAGTTTTGCCAAGCGCTTCGAGTCAAAATACGCTGTGGCTATGAATTCTGGAACATCAACTCTGCACGCCGCATTAGAAGCTGTGGGAGTCACCGCCGGCGACGAGGTTATATCACCGGCCTTAACTGTTATAATGGATACTACAGCAACCATTCACGCAAATGCCATTCCAGTATACGCTGATATCGACCCGAATACATTTAATATTGATCCAGAAGATATCGAGAGAAAGATTACAGATAGAACAAAAGCAATTATTGCGGTCTCTTTGTACGGCTTACCATGTGATATGGATCGTATTATGGAAATTGCGAATAAGCATGGGATAGCTGTTATAGAAGACAACGCACAGTGCTTTTTATCCTTTTATAAAGGAAGACTAGCCGGTACACTTGGCCACATATCTAGCTGGAGTTTTGAAAATTCTAAACATATGAGTTGCGGCGAAGGTGGTATTATAACAACGAACAACGAGGAATATGCAAAAATGGCTAGAAAAGTTGCTGGCCATGGCTACAAAAACTTAGGAGCCTCGTATGGACAAATTAAATTAAACCAAAGCGTATATCAAGATCCAAGCTACAAAAGACATGATGAAATTGGTTGGAATTATCGGATGCCCGAATTCAACGCGGCAATCGCGCTAGCACAATTAGAAGATCTGGAACAAAAGGTAGCGCTGAGAAAACAAGTCGCGGAACTTTTTATCGAAGCAGTATCAGACTGTCACTATATAACCCCGCAACATACCCCAGAGGGATATGACCATTCATATTTTACACTAGGAATGTTATTTAACGGAGAGGAAAGGGGAGTTTCTTGGAAAGAGTTCAGAGAAAAATATGTTAGCTTTGGTGGAGACGGCTTTTATGGCGCATGGAGCGTACCATACTTAGAACCGGTAATCCAACAAAGAAAATTTGTAAAGAGATACCCAGAGATTTATGAAAATATTGAGTATAAAGAAGGGTTGTGTCCAGTAGCCGAATCGATACAACCTAGATTGATGCAGTTTAAAACAAACTACAGAGACATTGATTTGGCAGCCCAAAAAGTTAAGGCTTTAAAAGATACTATAGATTATTTCAATCAAACTTAAGAGGAGAACAAATTGACTAGAACATATATCATATCAGAAATTGGCATTAACCACAACGGCGACGTAAATTTAGCCAAAGAACTAATTAAAAACTCATCCGACGCAGGAGCGGACGCTGTAAAATTCCAGAAACGAAACATTGAATCGGTGTATACAAAGGAGGAGCTTGACAAATATCGTGAATCTCCATGGGGGACAACCAATCGCCAGCAAAAGGAAGGTCTGGAATTCAGTATTGAAGAATATAAAGAACTTCAGAAGTATACCGAGTCTCTTGGTCTGGAATTCATTGTATCGTGCTGGGATATTAATAGCGTTAAAGAAGTAGAAGAACATTTGGAAGTTAAATACCATAAGGTTGCCTCTGCCTTAGCAACAGATAAAAAATTCCTAGAAGCTCTGAATGAAACGGGACGACCAGTTATTTTATCAACAGGTATGTGTACAGAGGACCAAATTGAAGCAGCAGTTGGAACCTTGGATAACCTTAGCTATATTTTAGCATGCACAAGCACCTACCCTACAAACCCGACAGAACTTAATTTACGACATATCTGTACCTTGAAAGAAAAATATCCAAACACCAAGATTGGTTTTTCTAACCATTACAACGGTCATGATGCATGTGTTGGAGCCACAGCACTCGGCGCCACTTGTATAGAATTTCATGTAACCAAGGATCGAACAATGTACGGATCCGACCAAGCCGCTTCGATTGAGAGACCGGCCCCTCTTATCGACGCTATCCGAGTGATGGAAGTTATGCTAGGAGACGGTGTAAAGCAAGTATTCGAATCAGAAGTACCTGTAATGAACAAGCTTAGAAAGGTAGATGATGTCACGGGCTAACAGTTTAAAAGGCAAAAACGTCTTGATAACAGGCGCCTCTCGCGGCCTCGGGAAATCTATGGCACTTGAATATGCTAGCAAGGGATGCAATATTGTGTTGGTTGGCAGAAACGAAAATGATTTAAAATTGGCCCAGAGAGACCTGTGGGCGCTGCCCAGCCCGGGCAGCCACATCATCCGAACTTGTGATTTATCTGACACCAATAATATTATGTCCCTTGTTAATTCTGATTTGCCGAATATTGACATTCTTGTCAACAATGCCGGCGCCTTTCCAATTAATGAAATAACTGATATGAATCTGGAAGAATATGAACGGTGTATCGCTATCAATGTGACCGCACCTTTTCTACTCATTAAGGAATTAGCGCAAAACATGATAAACAACTCTTGGGGCAGGATCATCAATATAGCATCCTCCTCCGCTTATGCCGGCGGACCCCGGACATCAGTTTATTGTGCGTCCAAGCACGCCCTATTGGGCTTATCAAGATCTTTACATAAAGAACTTAAGCCACATAATATACGAGTTATCTGTGTCTCTCCCGGATCTATTAAAACAGAAATGGGAAGAGAGGTCGAAAAACTTGGCCAAGATTTTGACACATTCATGGAGCCGGCCGAAGTGGCTGAATATATTGTGTTTAATTCTTCGTTCAACGGCAACCTAGTGTCTGAGGAACTCAGATTGAACAGGATGTTCGTACAATGAATTTAGGTTTGATGCAAGGAAGATTGTCAAAGCCAGCAAATGGACACATTCAAGAGTTCCCTGAGAACTGGGAGCTTGAATTTGCTTCTTTGAAAGAATGTGAACTGGCCGGCGTAGAATGGTTAATCACCAAAGGCTGCGCCCTAGATAATCCTATGTATACCTCACCAGTGACAGCCGGAAGCTATCCAGTTATGTCTATATGCTTGGATACCTTGGTAGACAAAAGAATAATTGATGAAAATTATTTAAATGAAAATTTGGTTGCCTTGTGCGAAACACTTCTAGATTGTACTCCTATTAGAAATATCACTATCCCACTGTTAGAAGAAAGCAGTATGTGTGACGGAGCATCACGAAAGACGTTTTGCAGGCTTATTAAAAACATAGGAGATTCTTTTCCAGATATTAAATTTTCCTTCGAAGCAGAATTGGGAATGCAGGAATTGCTAGAAATAGTTTCTCTTTGTGATAACTTCTACGTCACCTATGACACAGGCAATATAACATCATATGGATTAGATCATTCAAAATATGTTGAATTTTTTGCTGACAAAATTAATAATGTACACTTAAAAGATAGGACGTACGACGCGAAGACGGTATCACCTCTGGAAGGTGACACAGACTTTGAGACAATCTTCAAAAGTCTCAAACGAATAGGCTATTCGGGCCCATATATCTTGCAGACGGCGCGATCAGAAACTGGCAAAGAAAAACAAACAATAACGGAACATAAAAAGATATTTGAGGATTTATATGAAAAATTTGTTTGATTTAGGCGGAAAAACCGTATTAATCACCGGCGCAGCCGGTATTCTCGGCCGCCAACATGCTAATGCAGTCGTCTCTCACGGAGCTACAGTCATTCTAGCAGACATTAATATTGAAAAAACCATCGCATTAGCGTCGGAACTGAACGGAAAATACGATTGCTCGCGAGCATATGCGGAGTATATGGATGTTTTGGATAAGAATTCTATCGAAAAGGTTGCCAAAAAGTATGAAAAAATCGATATTTTGATCAATAACGCCGCAAAAGACACCAAAGTTGAAAAATCCGGAGACCTTAGTTTGAGTAACAGGTTCGAACACATGAGTTTAGAGCACTGGAACAGTGACATGAAGGTCGGATTAGACGGCAGTTTCCTCTGTTCCCAAGTAATTGCCAACAAAATGCTAGCAACTGGCGGCGGAAACATCATAAATATAGCATCAGACCTCGCAACTATCGCCCCTGATCAGAGAATCTACAGAAAATCAGGTGTAAGAGAAGAAGATCAGCATGTAAAACCAGTTACTTATAGTGTGTCCAAGTGGGGACTCTTGGGTTTGACTAAATATATGGCAACTTATTTCGCCGACAAGGGCATTAGAGTTAACAGCTTATCCCCCGCGGGAATTTATAACAGCAGTTTACCAGATGACTTTGTAAATAAACTGACTTCACTGATCCCCATGGGTCGAATGGCCAACACGGGAGAGTATGAGGGCGCCGTTGTGTTCCTATGTTCAGACGCCAGCGCATATATGACGGGCGCTAATATAGTCATGGACGGCGGAAGAAGCGCATGGTAGGAGGAGCCAGATAATGTTAATCGTAGCAATGCCCAGATCAGCCAGTACGAGCCTCAGTCACACCTTGGCCGGAATAACAGAAATGCGCCGATCAAAACCAACACACAGAGGCCTCGACCCATCTTATAATCCCCATCTCCGCCAGTTGGCCACTGGGTATGAGAAAATGCCCCACGCCGGCGCCATACGCTTCGAATCAACCCAACTAGTAGACTGGATAACAGCCAGAGACAGACTGTATAGGGAACATATATTGCCAGTCCGAGAACACAGAGATATTTTTAGGACTATTAGCCCCGAGTTCAGGAAGGTGGTTGTCCTTCAAAGAAACCCAGAGGAGGCCTTTTTATCGGAGCAGCATTATTGGGAACGAGACTTGCCTCGACAGGGCAACAATTATAATTTTTTTGAAAATGCGAAAACTATTCGGGAGCAATATAAAAGATTCGCCGAGAACCTGCCCCGAATGTTTCCAGAATCAGACGGGCTTTTGCATGTTCAGTACGACGATTTGATTCACGATCACGACAAGTGGATCAAGAAAATATTAGATTACTGGGATTTTAAATATCCTGATGATGGGAAGTACACGCTTGCCACTCAAAACGTAAGCGTTAATTTGATTCAATCAGAATATTTTAGTAAAACATATCGCGACACCGCAGGTCACCCATACACAGTATGGAGCCCCCGGGAGGAAAAATGAATAATTCAATTGATTTGCCAATCAAATATGTCCCAAAAGGCTGGGGATTTGAAAAATGGATTGTGAACTGCGAGGAATATTGTGGTAAGCTTCTATATTTTGTAAAAGGAAGAAAATGTTCTTGGCATTACCATGAGCTTAAGGACGAGGTGTTTTACATTCAGTCTGGAAAGATCTTAGTTAGATATTCGAACGCTGACGACATTTCTAGGGCCTCTGAGCGAATCCTAGGGCCCGGAGACAACTTCCATGTGTACAGAGGTCTAAGACACCAAATGGAGGCCATAGAGGACACAGAGTTGTTTGAGTTCTCGACACAGCACTTCGACTCAGACAGCCATAGGATTGAAAAGGGGGATTAATGATCTATTATGTTGACATAGACGAAACAATTTGCAGATATGAGGGCGAGAGAAATTACCCTGATGCTCTCCCAATTAAAGAGAATATCGAGAAGATTAACAGTCTCTACGATGCTGGTAACACAGTCGTTTATTGGACCGCCCGCGGGTCCACTACAGATATCGACTGGAGACCTACGACAGAACGGCAACTGTCGTCTTGGGGAGTAAAACACCATGAGCTACGCCTAGGCAAACCCCACTATGATTTATTTATATGTGACAAGGCAATAAATTCGAATACATTTTTTAATAAAGGAACCGCGAATGAGTGAATATGAAGTAGTGGTATGCAGCCACCCCAAAGATTTTACTAAGTTGACAAAGGTTATAAGAATGGCCGCAGCCAATCTAAGACCAGCGCCAAATAGATTTAACATCATAATTCCGGATGACGCATATGAACATGTGTATAAGCAAAGAATGGGAATGAATGAAGTATCCCTAGGCATCCCGGTTAAATTTTACTCCGATAGTCAAGTCTTACCCCAAGACAGATCAAGAATAAAATATAGAAGAAATTGGATATTCCAGCAATTTTTGACGCTGTTCAATGATCTGACCGATACCGACTACTATTTGGACATCAAATCAGACGCAGTAATCCTGAAGCCTTTTCAGGTGTTTGATAAAGATGGAAACCCCAACCTTTTTGTATCTCGGTCTGAAGGCTATAAAGAATATTATTGGAATTTCTCAAAGAAAATGATCGGCCTAGATCAAGAGCAGGCCGATTATAGTTTTATATGTGATATAATGATGTTTAGCAAAAAAAAGATTAAAGAGATGATTAATCTGGCTAAGCTCAATTCTGCCGATGAATTCATTGAAAAATCAATTGAAATAATTGATGAAGAAAGTAGAGTATGGCTCTCAGAATATGAGCTTTATGGCAATTATGTTTTTAAAGAACACTCCGACTTATATAAAGTTAAAAAAATAAAAAGAAAAATCCTTGGCTTCGAAGACAAAGCGTGGGGCAACGAGGATATATATTTTGCTATGGGCAGGAGTTTGTTCGAAGGTCATGAAATGGTAGCGATGAATTCATGGACAACAGAAAAATCAGAACCAGTTGTAGGGGGGGAAGAGTAGTGGAAAGTATATTGATAACTGGCGGCGCCGGTTATATTGGGACCTGCTTAATACCTATTTTGTTGGCCGATGGCTACAAGGTAACAGTCTACGATAGTTTAGAATATGGTGGCGAAGTATTGCTGCCTTTTTTCAAATATAAAAATTTCTCTTTTATTAAGGGAAACATTATGAATGAAAAAAAGATATCCGCGGAAATCGCCAAACATGATGCTGTAATACATTTGGCAGCCATTGTAGGCCTTCACGCATGCGAAGAAAAGCCAGAGTTGACCAAATTGGTTAATATCGACGGAACAAAAAATATAATAAACGCACTATCCAAAGATCAGCATTTATTCTATGGATCCACTGGTTCAAATTATGGCATTGTAGACGGAATATGTACTGAAGAAACACCCCTACGGCCAAAGACACTTTATGCTGAAACAAAAACTTTGGCTGAAGACATGTGTATGCAAAGAGTAAGCTCTACATCATTTAGGTTTGCAACGGCGTTTGGTGCGAGTCCAAGATTAAGGCTAGATCTATTGGTCAACGACTTGACCTACTTAGCCAAAACCCAAGGATATCTTATGGTATACCAGCCCAAAGCAATGAGGACCTTTATCCATGTTAGAGATATCGCAAAATGTTTTTCTTTTTCTATCAAAAACCTTGACAAAATGACCGGAGAGGTTTATAATATAGGTAGTAACAAACTTAATCACTCTAAAGAAGATGTGGTTGAACTAATCCGAGCAAAAACCGACTGTGCTGTAGAATATAAAAATTTTGATTATGACAAAGATTATCGAGACTATGAAGTTAGTTACGATAAAATATCAAAATTAAACTTCACAGTAGACAACAACATTGAAGATGGAATTGAAGAATTAATCAATTCTTTTGAATGTGTTAACACCAAAAGCAAAAGATTTTTTAACGTAGGAGAATAAATGTTCTGGCCATTAATGAAGGATTGTATAACCGAAGAAGATAAGAACAGTATGGTAGATTTTATAAGATCTACTAATCGGTTTACTAACGGCCCTAGAGTAAAAGAATTTGAAAGTTTATGGAGTGACTGGCTCGGTACAAGATATTCACTTTTTGTTAGTTCGGGAAGCGCTGCAAACTTGTTACTCGCTGCATCTGTCAAAGAATTATATGGCTTGCAAAGCGGAGATAAGGTTCTTGTTCCGGCTATGACATGGGTTACTAACGTCGCCCCGATCATCCAATTGGGCCTTGAACCGATATTCTGCGATGTTGACCCTACACATTTTAGTTTTGATACACGCCACATGGAGTATCTGGCGAAAAAACATCCAGATATAAAACTGGTGTTTGTTTCCCACTTGTTTGGTTTTACAGCACCCATTGATGAATACAAGAAAATTTTGCCAAAAGCCCTCTTTATGGAGGACGTTTGTGAATCTCATGGAGCCAAAGCTGGAGATAAAAAGGCCGGTACACTATCAGTCGGATCGACATTCAGCTTTTATTTTGGCCACCACATGACCACAATCGAAGGCGGTTTTGTTTGCACAAGCAACAAAGACCTTTATGAGCTTATGAAAGCAAAAAGATCTCACGGCATGGCGAGAGAATGTAGTCCGGACCTATACGAAAAATACAAAAGTGAAAACCCGGACGTTCACGAGCAGTTTTTGTTTATAACAGATGGATATAACCTAAGAAATGTTGAACTGAACGCTGTCTTGGGCATTTCTCAATTGAAATCGCTAGACAATAACATACGAGAGCGAATTTCAAACTTAAAAAGATTTGTGGATATCTGCAACAAGCACGATTCATTAATCGTTAGTTTTAAAATGGAAGGAAATTCTAGTTTTTGCTTGCCATTTATTGTTAAAGACAGAGAAATAAAACAAAAGCTTGAAACCCACCTACAATCAAATGGTATAGAAACACGACCGCTATGCAGCGGCAACTTACTACGCCAGCCATTTTTAAAAAAAGACTACCAGATGGATATTCCATGGGAATCTAACATAGAGTTTTTACATCACAACGGATTCTTCATTGGGAACAACCACATGATAACCAGCGAAGAATTTGACAAACTATCAGAAATTATAGATAATTTCTTCAACATTTCCAAAGGAGGATAACAAAATGAAAAAAGCATTAGTTTGTGGAGCAGGAGGTTTTATTGGGGGCCACCTTGTTAAGCACTTAAAAAATAAAGGATATTGGGTCAGGGGCGTCGACCTAAAACAAAACGAATATCACCCTGTGCACGAATATGCCGATGAATTTGTAGTCGGGGATCTCAGGGATCCAGAGGTAGTAGCATCAGTAGTTGAGGAAAACATTGACGAAGTATATCAACTGGCAGCCGATATGGGTGGTGCCGGTTTTGTTTTTACAGGCGAGAACGATGCTGACATTATGCACAATTCTGCCTTAATTAATCTTAATATAGCACACGAGTGTTCTAAAAAGGGCGCCGGCAGAATCTTTTACTCATCTTCCGCATGTATGTACCCAGCGCACAATCAGATGGATCCAGATAATCCAAACTGTGAAGAATCCTCGGCGTACCCCGCCAACCCAGATTCAGAGTATGGCTGGGAAAAGCTTTTTTCAGAAAGACTTTTTCTGTCATTCATGAGGAACAAAGGTCTTAAGGTATCTATCGCAAGATTTCACAATATCTTTGGCGAAAAGGGAACTTGGACAGGCGGCCGCGAAAAAGCGCCTGCTGCTTTATGTCGTAAAGTGGCTGAAGCACCGGATGGTAGTTCGATAGAGGTTTGGGGATTGGGTCACCAAACTCGTTCCTTTTTGCACGTTGAAGAATGTGTAGATGCCGTTCACAGACTGATGCAGTCTGGATTTTCGGGCCCCGTTAATATTGGGTCGGAAGAAATGATTTCAATCAATAATCTGGCTAAAATGATCATCACTCTATCTAATAAAAATATTACAATAAATAATTTGCATGGCAAAGAGTTTGAAGAAAAATATGGACACAAATGCCCCGTTGGGGTCAACGGTAGAAACTCTGACAACTCTTTATATCGCGAAAAAGTTAACTGGGAAGTATCTAAGCCTCTCCGAGAAGGTATAGAGAAGACGTATGCTTGGATTGAAGATCAAATAAAAAAGGATTCAATACATGTCTAGGTGTTTAGTTACCGGCCATAAAGGCTACATAGGCTCTATATTATATAAAAGACTGAAAGAGCAAGGCCACGAAGTCATGGGAATTGATATAAAGAGTGGCCACAACATCCTCGACACCCTTAAACCACATTTGGATGGTAAATTCCATCGCCAATGGTCAAAATTCCAGCCGGAATACATTTTTCATCTGGCTGCAATACCCAGAGTGGTCTATAGTATTGAAAACCCGGTTGAAGTAATTGAGAATAATGTACTTAGTAGTTTATATATCTTAGAATTTGCTCGATCTGTCGGCGCCAAGAGAGTTATTTACTCTAGTTCGTCCTCAGTAGTGGGTAATGGCCAAGGCCCTGAAAATCCTTACGGAGCATCCAAGTTAATGCCAGAAGCACTATGTGGCGCGTGGTCCAAAATATATGGCGTTGATACAGTTTGTCTACGCTATTTTAACGTTTATTCACCCTGCCAAAAAGCAGACGGTCCCTATGCAACTGCTGTAGCCAACTTCATGGAATCAATTAGGAAAGGTAAAAATCCTTTTATCACCGGCAACGGTGAACAAAGAAGGGACATGGCTCATGTAGAGGACGTTGTTAACGCCAATATTCATGCGATGCTCCGACCGGAGAACTTTGAAGGAAAGTGGTTTGATATAGGCACCGCCGATAATATATCCTTAAATCAGATTAAGGCTATAGTATTAGAACACTTCCCCGAGGTACTCTTTGATTATGTCTCAGACCGCCCACGCGATGTATTGGAAACAAAAGCCAATATCCAGCCGTTCACAGAATATACTGGCTGGACACCAGAGCACCAGATCGAAGAAGGTATCAGGGAATGCTTTAGGAGGCTTCACAGTGAATTATAAAAAGATTGGAGTGGTAGGGTCCGGATTTGTAGGTACGGCCCTCACAGAGGGAATGAGCGCCTATTATGATGTCTATACTTACGACAAGTTTAAGGGATCAAGCTGTAATTCGATAGAGGAGCTTTGCTCAAATACAAAGATAATTTTTGTCTGCGTCCCAACCCCCATGAACCCCGATGGTTCGTGCAGTTTGGATATTGTAGAATCTGTAATTAAAGAAATAGGCGTGCACAGCAAGAATCATATAGCTGTAATTAAATCTACAGTACCGCCGGGCACAACTGCCCGACTCAACGCGGCCTGCAAAGACTTGCAAGTTATATTTAGCCCTGAATTTTTAACCGAGGCTAATTTTATAGAGGACTTTAAGAGCCCAACAAGAATAATTGTCGGAGGCCCACGACCTGCTTCAACAATCATTAAGAATATTTTTCGCAAAGTATTTCCGGAAGTGCCAATTATCAAAACGGGCTCGAATACAGCCGAGATGGTTAAGTATTTTTTGAATACTTTTTTAGCTACAAAGGTAACTTTCTCAAACGAAATAAAACAAATTTGCGAAAAAATAGATATCGACTACGATAAAGTAGTGGAATACAGTCTATACGATAAGCGTATAGGAAGGACTCACCTCTCCGCCCCGGGCCCTGATGGCCTACACGGTTTCGGTGGGTCTTGTTTCCCAAAAGATTTAAATGCTCTGATCTTTTTAGCTAATCAGTTAGGCTTAAGCCCTGATCTGATGAATGCTGTATGGGAAAAAAACCTTCAAGTTCGTGAAGAACGAGATTGGGAAAAATTAAAAGGAAGAGCAATAACACACAAAAAGGAGAAATAAAATGTCTAATAATAAAGATGAAATGTTTTTAACTGATCAAGCTTTGGGATCGATTATGATGGCTCTACAGCGATCATTGATGGAGCAATCCGATATTGTACCCACGCTAAAGAGTTTTAAATTTAGAATGTCGGAGGACGGGCTCATGGTAATGAACCCACCACTGGTTAGATTAAATGAACAATTTGACGAAGACGAAGAAGAAATGGAAGAATAAGATGCCCAGATATACTTATAGGTGCGACTCTTGTGCTACAATCCGTGAAATAACCCACTCTATGAGTGAACGCTTAACTGTTTGTGAAGATTGTAATACAGAAACATTAGTTCGGGTACCATCTAATTTTACATCACGTTCTACAAAAAAACCTCGTAACAATGAAACCCAACCGGGTTCAGTTGTTAAAGAATTTATTGAAAATACAAAACAAGATATTAAAAGAGAAAAGAAAAATATGGCAAAGGAGGTAGAATCATGATTTTAGAAATAATTTTAGGCTTGTCTCTCGCCCTCACATTAACTGCTATTGGTTTTATGGCTTGGTATATACGAAGCCTTTTGACTAATCTCTTATTTATGACAGAAAACGTACTCGAATTGCAGGAAGAATTAACCTTATTCAAAGTACATCTTGACTCAATATACAAGCTTGAGATGTTTTATGGCGAGGAGACATTAGGCGGTTTACTGAAGCACGGAAAGGTAATGTTAGAATCCCTAGAGAAATTCAATTATTTTTATGACTTGCTGGAATCTGGCGAAACATCGGAATTAGAAGAAGAATTAACTGAACAACAGGAGGAACTTGATGACAGTCACAACCCGGCAGCCCCGACGAAGACGATCCAAGGGAAGACAATATTTTACGATAGTCCATGAACAGGCTATTTTAGATTATGTCGCCACAGAGGATATAAAAGAACGAACAGATCTTTATGTTAATTTAATCGGTCCAGCACTTGATGAGATGGTCGATAAAATTGTTTATACTTATAAGTTTACAACACTTCCAAATATTGATGTTCTGAGAGATGAATGTAAAATATGGCTAGTAACTGTACTTGACAAGTATGACAAAGACAAGGGATCAAAAGCTTTTTCTTATTTTTCTGTGATTACAAAAAATTGGTTTATACATAAGGTAAAAAAACAGAGTAAAAAAAATCGTACTGAAATCGAACTCGTTGATCTCCCAAGAGATTTAGAACTTAAATATATCTCTACATCCAACCCCTACCCCAAAGAGCGCGAGCATGAGGAGTTCTTTAATTTTTTAAAAAATGAAATTGATTCTTGGGAACACGATAAGATGAAAGACAACGAAAGGAAAGTCTTAGAGGCTATTCGTATTTTGTTTGAGAGTGCAGAAGATATAGAAATTTTTAATAAGAAAGCTATTTATTTATATCTGAGAGAAATAACTGGGCTCAATACAAAACAGGTTGTCAATAACCTGAATAAGATGCGTTCTAAATATCGTGTTTTTAGAGTTCGGTGGGACAAAGGTGATTTATGAAAGAATTGGACCGCTATCTAGAAGAGACAATCAACAATATCAGAAATGATAGAGAAGTTACAAGGGAACTTCTTGATGATGTAATACGTTATCTTAGCAAAGATGAGGAACGGCATCAGCAAGTTGGCCCCGTCGCAGCAAAATATGTTGAAACTTTGCAAAGATCAAACGAGCAATTAGTTAAGGTATCGGGCTTGATTCAAAAACAACAGTCTGGGAAAACTGGATTGTCCGAAGATGATAAACATGACATATTTGACCTATTACAGGAGGAAATCTAGTGTCCGATCCAAATTTTTATCGTGTTAGGCAAGGCGCCATCAATGAACATGGCTATGACCCAGAGAGTTTAAGATTATATAGAGACTCTGAAAAAACTGTACACTTTATCCGCCATGCTCTTAACGCGATATACGAAAATGCGGCCCGCGGCTCCCATGAGGGGTCTTGGAATGCTTTTGTATTGCACTCAAAAGTTGAATATGAAAAAAGTCCACACGATGTTAGTGTCAGCGATCACTTGGGTGTAAAAGCAAGAAGAATCAAGGTCATCGCCCGTGTACCAGATTTGGACGCCGCCATTCCATTCCCTGATATTTTGGGCCTTCCAAAGGAGATGACCAAAAAGGATCAGATGCTCCTTTCTATGCATAGAGTTTTTTATTCGAAACACCATGGTCATGTTAGCCTTCCTAGCATAGGAGACATAATCGAAGTCGATTTTGAAGACAGGAAAAACCACAGATATGGAATTTACAAGGGAATCTTGGAAAAGGGCTGCGGATCCATCCCGGACGCAGAACCTACCGATCAGGCCGGTTCAGGCAAAGTCCAAGTATATTTCCAAGAAAATGTTAAAAATATTAAACTTGCAAAAGACTTTATACAACCAACGAGTGAGAACATACAAGAAGCCAGAAATATTGACTTGGCAAAATTGATTGGTGTTCCTTCAATTGTACTCAACAGTGTGGAGAAATAGATAATGGGTTTAGGATTAGGCGACAGTCGACCAGCACAAGACCAAGAGAATCTCACAGAATCTCAAAAAGAGGCCAAGAGCAAATCAAAATTTCAGAATGAAGGCTCCATAAGTCAAGGCCTAAACTGTGATTATATACCAGAAGTGTACCCGGTCTGGGATTTGGCCAAATCAGAGACCCTATTGGGCGGCGAAGAATCTAATGCTTTTATAGTGCTAGGGCGCGACCGACCCTGTAGTAAAGGAGACGGCTATGGGGGCAAAGCCTATACTGGCGCTGGCTCCATCCATTTGGTGGCAGGCCTAAACAACGATTTAAAGGGTAATCCAAATTTTATTGCCGACGCGGCAACCATACACATCTCTCAACTAACGGACATTGATAGAAACTTTGATTTGGTTGACGGGGTTGTTGGATCTCCCAAGGGGAGATCTGGTATTGGCATGAAGGCAGACGGAATTCGAATAGTAGGTAGAGAAGGAATTAAATTGGTAACCACTGGCCGCGGCGACACGAATTCTCATGGCGGAAAAGTAGAAACAACAACTGGAATTGATTTAATCGCCGGCAATAACGCAGATGGTTTAGAACCTATACCAAAAGGGCTCAAGGTAGTCAGCGCGCTAAACTCTATAATAGACCGACTCAATGACCTAAGCGGCGTCGTTAATCAATTTATTTCTATACAGAACACATTTAATTCTAGTGTCATGTCTCATACACATGTCTGCGCTCCGATTCCCCTTGTGGCAACACCGGATCCTTTCTTGGTCATCGGCGGTGTCTCACAACTAATTAGATCAGTGGTACAAGGTACTATGCCGATACAACTGTTTAACATTAGCAATACTTTAACAAAAGTTGAAGCTCTAGAACCATATGGTGCTGAATATATTTGTAGCTACCACAATCATGTGAATTAGGAAAAGATAATGGCAGACCCATACAAAGTGAAAGCGGACCAAAAGACTACGACCACTAGCACAACAACCTCAGCAACCTCAACAACTTCAAGTACCAGTTCAAAGGTCCTCGCGGATACTGCAACCAGCCTTTCAATTGGTGACTTGCCGGCCGACCGCGCAGGACCGTTTTTGAAGTTATACAAGCGGATCCGTAACGAATTTGAAGGGAATCGTGGGGAATCTCTTAGTAACGGAAAGCTCGGCGCAGGATTCCTATCTTCCGAGTTTCAACGCGATTATGACGCCAAAAAGAATTCAACTGATGATTCCTCACTAATCGACTCCGAAAACGTTGACTGGCCACCAGAGGATACAGCAACCATCACCGCCGGCCGTGACTACGCGTGGGAGTCTAAAGATCAATATTATTTCGAATTAGTTTCCCTCCATCAGGAGACTTCTTCGCACAGAGAAATTGGAACAGGCGAACGCCGCTGGCTAGATCCCAATGAAATATATGATGAGATCGTCATGTCGAACACCACCATAACCAGTGAGACAACAGACACTCCTAAGACGCTCATTACAAAGAGAATAGAATTTCTTATGCAAATGCTTAAAATGATAGCCTTGGCGGATAAAGAAGGAATTGAAAATGTAACTAGCCGACACACATGGCTCCCCGGCTCGAATCCCAAAAAAGACTTCTTAAATATTCCGATGGATGAGGGTTCTTTAAATGACCACACTTGTGGGTTTTACTTCACCTCCCCAGACCGCAACGGTAGTTTTGATCGAGAAGGTGACGTTCATGCCGGCAAAGACACCATAGTGGGACAAAGCCCAAGTCTCACGGTCTCGGGAGACTTAGACGGAGGTTCTAGCCACCTCGACGGCTCTTTGGACCCATCTAATAAAAGAGAGTGGAACCCAAAATGCGACGATGAGATTCGTCACCTGTACCGGCTGAATGCGGAGCCTACAATAATTCAGACCGAGGGCACCGAATATACCTTCGACGTCGCCGGCTATCGTTGGGAGTCTCTTTCAGCGGAGGTAACATTCGAAGGGTTTTTATATTATTTAGCTCAATTGATTAACTACTTGGATGTGGCCTTTCATAGCGGAGCCCAAGGACACCGAATCGCGATTGAGAATGGCCTGCGATCAGTGTTTAAAGGTGGCGTCCGAACCATTTTCTTCCCCGCGGGATCAAGAGGTTCTATTGATGACCCTTATCTTGCATCAGGGGGCTATTCCAATTTATTTGGACAAGACATCGACACGATGCTCGAAGTAGTCAATAGCGAGAGAGTGTTTATACCTGATTGGCTTAGAGAATGGTGGAACGCTGCTCTAACGGCGACTAGTGAGAGGTCAATCGAAGGAATAATGTTAGGATCCGATTCAACTGGATTTGACTTCAGCGAAAACACCAGCGACACCGAGCGCGACGACTTCGCGGTGGATTTCTCAAAAAACGCGATAGATTTAGAGGCTTGTGGTGAAATAGTATCTATCTCCGATACGGAGACATGTTCTTCTTGTATCCCAAACCCATCTGCTTTAGTACCAAACTGGACTCACCCCAACACCGGCCCAACTTTTTTAAATGAACGGGAGTGTGAATATTCTGCTATTGTAGTTACAAACCTAGAATTACCACCCAACACCGATGAAGAACTGGAATCTTTCGTAGAAGAAGGAATTGAGCTTCTTCTAGAGGCCTATAAAAAGCAAAAACTTATAACGGTTACATACGCAGATGGGACAGAAATTTCTGCTAACACAATTGACATTCTTATGGGCCGTGAATCAGCATCGATGTATCTGGGCACCCAAGCAGTAGATCTTCCTTTACCGATTTTTAAAGATATGCATGTGAGTACTGTACCACACGTTCCGATGAAAATACTTGTCACCATCGTCGCACAATTATTTGATTTGCTTCCGGTTGACTTCTCAGACCTAAAAGAAGAAGAAACTCCTCAAGTAAGCACATATGTACAGCTTAAATCTAAAGATGTTAAACAGATAATCAGACAAGTGTCTGCGTCATTCAGGGTTTATTCGAAAAGATATGCGGCCTACATTCATGAAATGAATTATGATGAACAAATGCCTTCTGAAACTTTCGGCGATTTTGACTTCAATAAAGAATCTGAAAATTTAGAAATATTTAAAGAAGATCTATTAACTATTCTAAAATATCATGGGTTCAATTATAATATAGCAGAGCTAATCAAGATAGGATTTGAGGAAAACGATGGATCTGAAGGTTGGAAGCCATATAAAATTGAATATATAGAAGCAAATGAGCCGGGCTGTGCCCCAATTCTTCTAGATAAAACTACATGGCAGGCACTTATCAAAGATGCACCATGGAATAATACAAGAACTTTAGCATTTATTGCAAAATTGCCAGACATCTGGCTAGACGTAACAGCCATGATTTTCCCCGAGTGGAATGAAATAGCAGCGAAGTATGCTTATGGTTTGTTAAACTCGGAAGACTTATTAGAGGGTATACCTGAAAACACTTTAGAATGTTTTTTAAACGATCTCCTATCAGACCCACTTAATTCCATAATTAACGACATCGCCGGAGATATATTAAGTGCACCAGATGCAATTGCTCACAAGTTTAATAAAATGCTCTGCGCCGGCGACGAATTCGACAGAATAGACGATCCTCTAGAAGAATTAAAAGGCCTGTACAAGAGAGCCTACGAAGCCTCGCTATCAGAAGCTTTTGCCGGCGATCCAGTCTATGAATTATTAGATTCCTATTTTAAAGCCAACAGTTCGGGGGGAGATGTACAGGGCCTGTGGTCATACGTCCTCGCCAAATACGGGTGGTGTGGGATACTGGCGCTCATTGATATGATTTTAGGTTGTTTGCTTAAGGGTGTTGCTCTAGAAGATGGTTTGGCAATTATTATCAGGGCCGCCCTCAAATCTCTGGGCCCTCTGGAAATGGAAAAAATATTCATCGGCCTCCCCGCGGACAAGCAAGACGAAATTGCCGCGGCCGTTGCAGAGGCTCTTGGTACGGTCACTGCGACCCCTCCTTGGGAGAAGGGATACAACCCCGGAAATTATAGTTTTGGTCCGGAAAAAACTGGTCTTCTCCAAGGCGCCGTGATGAAAAGCAAAGGCAAAAAGCTAGCCGAGGGCTTGGGTACAAAACCAGTTGAAGGTATGACCGCAAAAGAAGCCGGCCAATATGCATATTATGTGGGCGAATTAGACCCAGAAGATGAAAACTATGCAGACCACCACGTCGAATCCGCTGATCTACAAGCTCAGCTGTCCGAGAACTTCCCAGAAGAATACAGTGGAAAAACCGCGGAACCAAAGAGTTATTCAGGCGTTGGGACGATTGGCGCCGCTGCCGACGATGTTATGGATGTTATTTTTGAGGCGTATGTCGAAGCAATATTCGATCTTGTCGAGCTTGATGTATTATCGGACTCTCTCCAACAGATCCCCGGCGCAGCGTTTATTGGGTCTATTTTGGAAACTACAAAGTGTGCGATTCCCCCACTATTTAATCCTCCATTGAGCGATTTCATGAAGACCCTAGAGTTAGATTTTTGCCGAGGTAACTATAATCTTACATTGCCAAAATTTAATCTGCCGGCCATTAACTGGGTAAATATACTTGATACATTAATGAAGGCGGTGATGGAGACTATTCAAAACTTAGTTATAAAAGCCATCTTTATGATGATTAAATTTATATTAGATACACTTCTTACTGGAATTTGTAAGCTGCTAGGATTAGTTGGCGCTGCCCTTCAGGCAGCCCTCTCTGATAACTTTAGAGAATCATTCCGCAACGCTCTGTGTGGGGATGAATCAAACCCCACAACACAAATTACCGATGAACAGATCGACGCGTCGGTTGCAGCTATGTTAGCTACGCTTTCCGACTGTCCTACTCCGTCTGATGAGGCCGCGACTGCTCTCATAACTGACTTATCTTCTATTCTCCTTGACTCACAGTTAGTAGAATTAATATCTGGAGAAGCTACAGATGAGGTCCTTAATATGATTAAGGATGTGGTACAGTATCGGCATCCAGAATGGGTATGCGTTTTCAACAATACCTCATCAATTTCAGACCTGTTTAAAGCATTGGGGGCGTTGATACCACCGGAATATAAAATGTTACCGCGTCAAGAATCCATGCCGATTCTACCAGCTTATTGCGCAGACCAATCAGCAGTAGATGAATTTTACGAGAACCAATGTATTCTTCTGAAGCAAAAGGGCCCGTTATCGGAAGAAAGGTGTAATGAAATCATCGACGGTATTCAAGACAGAGCGAAACAAGACATTCAGACGTTATCTGATTTAGCTCAAAACGGCGGCCCACTAGAAAATCTCCTACCGGAGATCTTCGCAGACGATCCGCAGTGCCCGGGCACATGGAATGCTGGAATCTTTCCTAGGAATGAAGAGTCAGTGGTGGCGGCTGCCAGTACCGCTAACAAAGCTATTTTCGATTCTTTTGAACATCTGAGCCAAAAAGACATGAATGGCACCAAAGGCGTACTTAATATGGTTTTGGCTGCTAAAAATGGAAGAGGTTTCCGCGCCCACATGTTTAATTTAGAAAACTTCGCTATGTTTACTGCAAACAAATTTCCAACGCAAGTCGCCGGCCACCTTAAAAATATTTATCAAGATACTTTTGCTGAAAATTTAAGTTTTCAAACCCGTGAAGATGAGTTTACTCGTACCACAATTTGGGCAGCGGACGAAGAACCCTCTTTCGCGATATCGGAAAGAAATTTTTCTGCCAGATGCTATCCATCGAATACGGATTTCTCTTCAGATTATCTAGAGAAAAACGAAGTAACTGTCTTCGGCAATAAATCTATCTCTTTAAAAACCCCTGATTTTAAGATGCAATACGCGGACTATAAGAATGAGCAGCAATATTCCTTTGAATTGGAATATAGTAATTATGAAATTTCTAATGACCGGTCTGTATTAAACGATTACTATAGGGTGCTTATAACACACAAGGCTTTAGCGGGAGGGGATGAGCCTGATGGCGTGGAGTTGCTAGACGGCACATATGTGTGGCACGAAGGCTTCTCCGGAGTTGAGAAAGGCGAAGAAGAAGTCAGAGAATTAATTGATCTAGCCTCAGAGGACTACCATTCTATCGACATTGAAGAAAAGCTTGATTTAAAGAAATCGCCTAAAAATTCTATTTATGCCGAACTAATAAGGGGCTCGTGGGACGAGCCCGTCGAACGGATTTCAGAGATAGACCCTTTATTCTCACCCATAACAATGCCACAGGAAATTGAGGATGCCCAATTCGATTATTGGTACGAACAATATGATCAAATTTTCCAAGGAATGATAACCCGTATCGCTTCGGTTTCCGGAGATTCACCTGTCTTTAAACATGGTATGAGTACAGAATATCGAGGACCACCCGAGTTCGACGACGACGGCGAGGTAATTGATCTTCTTGGCGATGGCTACGAAGGCGCCGAACCTACGGATTTATCAGTACCCACTAAGGTATACCTTTCGGGATCCTACCGGGATAAGAACAATATGGACTGGGATATCCCGCCGGAGGTGTACGGAGGAAACCCAAGCTGGCCAGCCTACTATATTCAGACCCCAGACTACGATGGATGGATGGGCATACGTCAAACTATCACCCCAGACCAAATTTATACTGGATGTGAACCATCGGCTGTGTCACTAGCAAACTTTGCCTCGTTATCTGATACAGTAGACGATCTTTTTAATCGTTTGCCAGACGATTCTAGACTTAGTGAGTCTAAACACTGTGCGATGGAACATCCATGGAATAAAATTCTAGATAGATTCTCCTCAGCCGGCCTCGAAGGTACTATTAGGGCAACTATCAGAATTTATGTTTTGGAAGCCTTAATCCGCGGCATGCCGACTTTCGTTAATTTACAAGGTAAATTTCCGGAGAATCTTGATAACTCATTCGCTTCTCATATAGCTGATACTATCGATACAGGGTTGAGAGAAATAAGTGATGAGAAATCCGGCTGGTTCGGCGATCCTCTGAAATATTATTTAACCTTTATGGAACAGGTCGTGCAGTCCTTTGGCAAGAGAATTGATTTGGGTGATTTTGAGCCCACCACAACAGAACAGGAAGCAATTGATCGACTAACTGGTAAATCGGACAAACCAAACCCACTAAATCAAAAATATTGGGAAGAGAATGACTTTATTACAATCACTAGAGACGGCTGGCCGAATATGGTGAGTGCTGGTATTATGGCTGGTGTAGGAAGCGCTCTGGGTCCCTCGGGCGCAATTGCAGGGGCCCTCATCGCAAATGCTGGTTCTCTCGCTGCCGCCAAAAAAAGAAAAATGGCGATCTGGAAAAAATATATATCACATCCGAATAATATACGAGACACTAAAATATTACTTAACAGATATATTAAGGATGAAATGGAATATATTTGTGAGAGATTTAGCGCGGAGTATAAGCCAGTAATTGATAGTTTGCATAATCTTCTTTTAGTTGATAAAAGGTTTATTATTGGCGCCCTCAATTCTGACGGTCCCTTAGATGTGGCTGATATTACTAGTGCCGGCCAGCCGACAATGGATAAAATTCATGAGTATATATTGTCTAATGGCAATGAAATGCAGCCAACAACAGAAGATTGGCTGTCTGATCCCGATGATCCCGAGGAATATGATCCCGTTGGCGACCTGCAAAAATTTTGGGGAACCCATGCAACTGGAGAGAGTAAGCATTGGCCATTTGTTTTAGAAAAATATGTAAAAGTAACAGAAAACCCAGATATTATAAATGCATTGACATCCCGATATATAGATTATGGATTCACTTCGCCCACAGACTTAAGTATATTTAAAAGATCATCGAGCCCGGGCGTTACAGGAATAATGAATTTTGATACATGGCGCGAATGGGTAAATACAAACGAGGCCATCTTAAGTGGCATGAAAATAGAAGACTTATTCACAAAATGGGAAGTGGGAGTAAGAATATGTCACTTGGGTAATGACGATTGGGGGGTGTATGGAGACGAGACGGGCTTCTACAATTCAACCAACATTGAGAATATTGAAAATATCTCCACTCGAACCAAAGCTTATCGCATGTATAACAGCGATTGGTCAAAGTACAAGTTTCTATATCCCATAGCCTCTACTGAGATTGAGATTGACTCAACCAATGATATCCTCGCAACTGCAAATAGTTTGTCAAGTATTTTTGAAGGACAAATGGAATGCTTATTCGGCGACTTAGTAAATCACCCAAGATATAAATTATTGTTTGAATATTGTTTCTCTTTACCGCGTATTATGTCTCTTTTTACTATTTATAGTATGAAAGCATTTTTACCCTCAATAGGCGGAGCCGACGCAGACGAATGGGATACTAGGACTGTTGGTGATGACCAAAACGCCGGCGGCGGGGTTGGCAGGACGGGTTTCCGAAGGTTCGACTGGAATGATCTGTTCGAAAAATCTAAGAAACAAGCCAAAAGAACTTTTGAAGAATATTATAATGCAACTGATCTTGGACATAAAAGTGATAAGAAGAGTGAAAGACGCCAAAGGCGCCTTGATCTTAACATCAATTTGGATCTTAATTTTAATTGGCTTGGGTTCTTGATGAAAAGAAAGCGGAAGGCTCCGTTCGACGCAGATGGTCGCCCATGCCCATTAGTAGAAGAGGAGGAAAGCTAAAAATGAGAGGATATTCCGCGCAACTTCCAATGAGGGTAACATCTGAAGATGGACATTATGCCCTCAACAAATCAATCAAAGATGTAGTGCTTCAGAATCTGAGGGTTTTGTTTCTTACCTCAAAGGGCGAGAGATTCCCAGATTGCAACTTTGGCATTGGCTTGAAAAGATATCTTTTCTCACAAGACACAATTGTCACACAAACAGAATTAAGATCAGTAATAATTGATCAGGTCACGCGCTACATGCCTATGATTCAGATAATAGAAATTAGATTTATTACTCCTAACAACAGTAGTGATATGGCAGATAACCACTTTAAGATAGAATTCGAATTTTACATCAAAGCCACTGGAGAACGGGCAGTTGCTCAGTTTTAGCAACTGCTCTTAAAATCATGTTTTAAATAATATTTAAAACTAGTTATGTAAAACGGATATCATATAGGTACCTCGATATGAGCAGAAAAAAATCACCCATTAATTTTACGAGTAGAGAGTACGATTCTATCAGAAGCGAACTTGTAAAACACGCAAAGAGATATTACCCTGATTCCTTTAGGGATTTTAGTGAAGCATCTTTCGGCGCCCTGATGTTGGATAGCGTAGCCTATATCGGGGACCAACTTTCTTTTTACTTAGATTATCAAGCCAATGAATCGTTCTTAGACACCGCTACAGAGTACAATAATATAATAAAGATTGCGAGGCAAATGGGCTACAAGTTCAGGGGCCGGCCGTCGTCCTCTGGAGAGGCAACATTTTATATTTTAGTCCCCGCTAACAGCCTAGGCCTAGGCCCAGATAGTAGATATATGCCTGTTTTAAAAAAGGGAAGTGAATTTGTTAGCACTTCCGGAGTACCTTTCATATTAAATGAAGATGTCCGCTTTGATGATTCCACCAATGAAGTCGTGTCCGGCCGCATTGATAGTTCGACAGGCATACCGACACACTATGCTGTAAGGTCAGGTGGAAAAGTTATATCAGGTATGATATCAAAAGAGACCTTTTCAATAGGGTCCGAAGAAAAATTTAAAAGAATCCAATTGGCTAGCCCGAATTGTGTTGAGGTTTTAAAGATCCATGATTCCGCCGGTCACGAATATTATGAAGTTGACTATTTGTCACAAAATGTAATCTACAGAGAAGTGTCTAATTTTAATGAGGACAAAGAGACAGTACCTTCAATATTGAGACCGTTCGTCGTTCCTAGAAGGTTCGTTGTTGAGACAGACAGAAACAGAACTTATGTCCAATTCGGATACGGATCTGAATCTGAATTAAATTCACCCACCATGGCGGAACCATCCGAGATGGTTCTGGATTTATTTGGAAAAGATTATGATGCATCCAAAACTTTTGACCCATCTAAATTACTCGGAACAGACAAGTTTGGAATCGCACCCGCGGACACATCTATTACTATTGAGTATCGTGTTGCAAATGCTAGGTCAGTTAATATCCCAGTGGGCTCTTTGACTAAAGTTAAAAAAGGCCCCATGTCGTTCTCAGATCCAACAGTTTTAATCGACCCAACAATGAGGGATGTAGCTAATTCATTAGAAGTTGATAATAAAGAACCAATTCTGGGGGATGTCTCAATACCCGATAATGTCGAACTTAAAAGACGGGTCATGGATTCTTTTTCAATGCAAAACAGGGCCGTCACCACTCAGGACCTAGAGGGCGCCGTATACTCCATGCATCCTAAATATGGTGCGATTAAAAGGTGCCGTATTGTAAGAGACCCCGACTCATTCAAAAGAAATTTAAATTTGTATGTATTAGCCGAAGACGCGAGGGGGTTTTTAGCGAAAGCAACAACTACTCTAAAAGAAAATCTAAAGATTTGGCTTGGCACTAGAAAGATGATACACGATACCATCGATATTCTTGACGCAAAAATTGTTAATATTGGTATAGAATTCTCTATTGTAACAAATCCAGAAGTAAATAATTATGATGTTTTACAATCAGCTATCGAAATACTAGCGGCGAAATATACTAATCCTCTTTATATTGGGGAACCGATGTACATAACCGATATATATAATACGCTGAATCATGATGTAAGTGGAGTGGTTGATGTTAAGTCAGTCAAAGTAACTAACAAAACGGGTGGGAAATATTCAAGGGTGAGCTTCAATATAGAAGAAAACAAATCAGCCGACGGAAGGTACATCATTGTGCCCGACAACGTTGCTTTTGAAATAAAATATCCAAAAATAGATATCAAAGGAAGCGTGGTGTAATGGGAATAAAAAAATATTATGCAACTGATGATACCACTATCACCAATGCATTTAAAGACACAAGATTTAATATTTATTCTAGAGCTACTGGGTCCAATATGGGTCTTGCAGATTCGTTGGAAGTATTTTCAATTTATGGACAAGGTTCCGGAAGCGCAGGATATTCACAAGAATTATCAAGAATTTTAGTTAAGTTCCCGGTAACCACAACGGAGGATGCAACCAACTCGATTCAGGCTCACCGAACGGCAGGCACAATTCCGGCCAAAGATAAAGTTAAGTTTTATCTTCGTTTATACAACGTTGAGCACGACAAGCCGGTACCAAGATCTGTAACTTACAGTATTTATGCTGTATCCTCATCGTGGCAAGAAGGCCGCGGCCTAGACATGGATGAATACAAAGATATTACCAGAGACAATGAAGGCTCAAATTGGATCATGGCTAATAGTAGTAAAGCTGCTGCATCTAGTGTTATAACGGTTTCTAGTTACTCTAATCTGACCGCCGGCGACACTTTGAGCGTAACCACCACCGACGGTACGTTAATTGTCGCAACAGCCCACGCAGCCACGACTACTAGTACGCATACTGATACGCCAACATTCAAGAAAGAGACAGATGCTGGCACAACTGCTGGTCATTTAGCCACATGTCTTAACGCAAATGATAAGCTGACAGCAACAGCCGACAGCACCGCCGTCACGGTAACACAAGTAAAAGAAGGCTTAGCGGGAAACACCGCGCCATCGATCACGAGTGGTGGCTCCGCTGGCCTTACAATCACCAGCCCATTCGAAGACGGCGCCGGCGCTTGGGCAAGCCCGGGCGGAGACTACCACACAGGCTCAGCCGATTCTGGCGGGGATGCTTTGCACCGTACGATTATGTACGACACTACTCTTGATTTAGGCATCGAGGATATAGAGGTTGATGTTACAACCTTGGTTGAGAAGTGGATTGAGGGCTTGCATCCAGACGGCGAATCGACTTTGAATAATTACGGCTTCGGAATTATGCTAACCTCTAGTCAGGAAGCTTATTTTGAAACAAGTGATGGTAGAAACTACACTGATATAAGCGGCGGCGTTTTGCACAATACAGCCGGCGCCACAACGTCGTACTACACAAAGAAATTCTCAGCCCGCGATTCCGAATATTTCTTTAGTCGCCCTGTGCTCGAAGCACGTTGGGATTCGGCTAAGAAAGATGATAGGGCAAATTTTTATTACAGTAGTTCTCTTGCAACGCCAGACGAAAATATGAATACTTTGTATTTCTATAATTATTTCCGCGGCCAATTGCGGAATATCCCGGGACAGGACGGCGGACTAGGAGACCCTGATGGAAAGATCTTTGTTAGTTTGTTCTCTGGAACAGCAAATAACACGGGACCAGAAGATGGCTCCCCCCTTAAGTTGGTAACCGATAGTCCGGCCGGAAACAGCAATGTAACAGTCACCGCGGATCCAACAATTATTACTGGCGGCTGGGTTGAGGCAGGGATATACACAGCTAGTTTTGCCATCACCGGGGCTATATCCGAACCCCTGACCACACTGCACGATGTCTGGTTTATAACCAGCAGCACCGGCCAAAACCACCGGGACGCGATACAATTACACACTGGAACAATAAATCCTGCAAAACCATATGCGATGAACATGGCTCCGGGCACAAGAAAAGTTAACACTATTACTAATTTAAAAGATACATATTCGGTAGAAGAAATCGCAAGATTTAGGGTCTTTAGTCGAGATAAGAACTGGAACCCGACCATTTACACTCGTGCCAGCACTAACATAGAGGCGAATATTATTGAGAGTGGGTCATATAGACTATATAGAATAGTCGACGACTTATCAGTTATACCACACGGGACTGCTAGCAGTACGTTGCACACACAAATGTCTTTTGACGTATCTGGTAATTATTTTGACCTAGATATGAGAGCATTAGAACCCGGGTACGCATACGCAATCAAGCTAGCTTATTATAATGGCTCCATTGGCTCATGGGTTGAACAGCCAGAAACGTTTAAGTTTAGGGTTGAAAAATGGGAATAAAAGATTTATTCGGTCAGAAAAAATTAAGCAAACCAATCCCATCCAGTGATATAGAAGAACTGGGCTTTGAGGTTGAATCTGTAACCCACATAGAAAAAAGAATAGAGGAAAAGAATAGGTTTATTCCCGATGTGGATTTCACCTCAGCATCCAACTTTGCCAAGTATGGATCGGCCGAAAAATACTATGAATCTTCAATTAAGAGGATTTACAATCAATATCCCTATGATGGCTCCAAAGCAGAGGTAAAAGAATTCCTAAATGAATCTAGCTATTTAGATCTTTATCTGCTTGACCAAAAATATCCGACAAGTACTGGTTTTATTAATCTGGGCTTGACTTCCATGACCCATCAAGCCAAATCTGATGGCTGGGGGCACACCGCAACCACACCAGAATATATCGATATTCTTGGTGGACCCCACACTTCATCAGCAGGTATGATTGGGAAACCTCTTTCAGAGGCGTTTGGGGATCCAATTTATAGGACTTCGCCGAACGCTAACACCTATGACACTGATATTTATACAACTGCTGATACTATTGCACAAGGAAGAGCGGGCAGCAGAGAATCTAATTTAAAATTTAATTTGGCCGATGGATTAACGGTAGAATTCTGGTTTAAAAAAGAGGCGTATGATACCGATGAAACCGGAAAAGAAGTTATTCTTGATTTGTGGAATGGTATCGAAACCGGTAGTCATACTGACGCAGCCTATACAATTAATCCGGGCTATGGCCGCCTAATTCTTTATCTTGATGGCGAAGCATCTGACAGTGCTTTCAAATTTCACTTGGCTTCGGGAAGCACGGTATGGGATGGTGCCTTTGGCGGCACAGACCACCAAGCCGCCGGCTTCAACCAAAACACATGGCAACACTATGCCATTACATTTAAAAGCGCTTCCGTAGATGACCCACAGAACCCCTCCGCCGCGAAATCGTCTGGCCTCGGGTCCTTAATCTCAAACTTCTATGTCTCGGGCACACATATTGAGAGTGAAATCTCGACATCAACCACCGGCACATTTGGAGAAGTAACCGGCTCATTGAAGGCCCGTATTGGAGCCCTTCAGTGGGCACCCTCTGGCACAAGTTTTGATCCAATCAAATCTTCCTTCGCCGGCGCCTCTAAACTGACCGCTTCACTCGACGAATTTAGATTCTGGAAAACCAGAAGATCTTCAGAAGACATTGGTAGAAATTGGTTTACCCAAGTGGGCGGCGGCGCCAATAGCGATATCGCCAACGCTGACTTGGGATTCTATTTTAAATTTAACGAAGGTATTCTGGACGACACAACAATAGACTCCACGGTCCTTGACTATTCCGGTAGGATAAGTAATGGTAACTGGGTCGGGTACCCCGGCTCCACTGCCAGAAACACCGGTTCAGCCATGGCGTTCAGAAACGCTCGTCACGAGGGCGGTGGAGACACACCCTATCGGTCTCACGTCTCTGCGTCGGCAGAATTCGAAGATCCAATTATATACCCTAGCCATCCAGACGTGGTTGCTTTAGAGCACGACCTGCGCACATCCGGTAGTTTCTACGATTTCCAAAATCCAGCCTCTCTCTATCATTCCTTGCCTTCTTTCATGGCAGAAGAGGATGAAGACGGCGCCTTATCCGAGATAACACAGATAATGGCTAGCTACTTAGACACTTTGCATTTGCAGGTCGAAGCGTTACCTCGTATTAAAGACGCATATCTCTTAAGCTCCAGCTTCAAGCCGGTACCTTTTTCAGATCGTTTATTGGAGTCCCATGGGTTCCAGACCTCTGAAATTTTTGCTAACGCCAATATTCTAGCCCAAATAGGAAATAGGGATGAAGTAAGAGAATTTGATTTAGACTTGCAAGAAGTTAAAAATAGAATTTATAAAAACATATACAATGTTTTGGTGCACTTATATAAATCCAAGGGAACCGAGGAAGCGTTTAGGAATTTAATTCGTACTTTCGGAGTCGATGAAGAACTTATAAAGATTAATCTGTATGGCAACAACGTAACTCATGCAATTAATGATAATGTAAAATTTGTTGCATCCAAGACAAAAGCTATAAATTTTGATATACCTGCCCATCGCGGAGCCACGGTTGTACAATGGTCGGGGTCCAGCACTAACGTTAACGCACAGGATACCTATGCTCTCTCTGGAACTGAAGCACATTACATCGGGGGTTATGCACACAATGCCAAAACCGTAGAAGCCCAAGTTATTTTTCCGGCTAAACTTCCTAGCGATCACGAGGCTTTTGAGCCAACTACTTTCTTATCCGCCTCTGTGTTTGGTTATGTGGCCCCTGTCGAGTTCTCGACCCTAGGATACCAGCTAGACGAGTGGGATTCCGCCGCAGCCGGTAAAAACGATTTTCAATTATATGCAGTTCGGCCCAAAGAGGAATCCAAAGACGTTCATTTCGTATTAAAAAATCGACACGGCGAAACTCTTGCAAGTAGTAGCTTATACAAAGACGTGTATGACAACCAAAAATGGACTTTCGGGATTCGCACTAGGCATGCTAAATATAATCATGGTATCTCTCATGCACACCTAACCGGCGGCCTTTTTCACGGCACAGGCTCCAACCTTGGAGCAGCAACCGAAGGCACAGGGAAAGAGTCTAACACTGTATTGGAATTTTATGGGGTGAATACTGATCTAGATGTGGTCGCGAATGAATTCTATCTTACCGTAGAAAGCTTGCCTCACGAGTATCACACTCTACAACGCCGCTATTACGCCGGTGCCCAAAGAGAAAACTACACAGGTTCGGTTCAATATTCTTCCGACATTAAATTACTCTCTGTTCGTCATTGGGAATCCTATGTTGATAATGAATCAATCAAGGCTCACTCGATTGATCCTCTTAATTACGGTACCAAAAATCCATCCCAAGCCACACATTTTAAAACTACCGGGTCTCTCGACGGTGAATGGATACCAGAGATGGAAACGCTCGCCCTGCATTGGAATTTCGATAATGTAACGGGATCCGATGATTTGGGCAATTTTTTAGTACACGATATCTCTTCTGGCTCAGTCGAACGCCGTACACGTTACCCCGGGAACTTTGGAAAAACAATCGGAGACCAGCACCCTGCATTGGGGTATGGCTTCACGGCAGACAATACATCGTCCTTCGATGTCAATTACATTTCCACTGCCAGACTTCAACCACCAGAAGTCATGAATAGTGTCGATATGGTGAACATTGTCGACCGCGACGACAATAAATTTACTAGAGAAAGCCGTCCAATCAATTATTTCTTTGCTTTCGAGAAGAGTATGTATAGGACTATCTCGGAAGAAATGTTGAAGATGTTCTCGGCTATCGTGGAGTTTAACAACCTCTTCGGCCGACCAGTTGATAAATACCGTAACGAATATAAGGACATGAAAAAGTTAAGGAGCTTGTTCTTTGAAAGGGTCAATAACACACCAGATCTAGAAAAATATGTCTCTTACTATAAGTGGATCGACGGTGCACTAGGCGAGATGCTTCAACAGTTAGTACCCGCCTCAGCCGATGCCTCCGATGGTATCCGTACTATGGTTGAGAACCATGAGCTTGATAGAAGCAAATACAGGCATAAGTTCCCCAACGTCAAACATGTTGAGCCAGATCTCACGGCCCATATCTATGGCATTGAAGAACACATGTATGATTGGGAATATGGCCACGCGCCACTTCTTAATCCTCCAACTACAGCCACCGCGACATTTGTAGGAACTGCTGACTTGGCCGGCGAAGATGGTACAAATCTGATATTGACAAATGGTGACGGTTCAACCGTAACCTTCCACACAGACCCTACTAAGAACTTTGGCGATACTTCTGACGATGGAGGTGATCGTACATGGATAGTCAACACCGGAGGGGATTTTTCATCGGCTGGAATCAGAAAAGCCACTCAAGCATTCCACATTGCCTGCTTAACTGCAATTGCAGCCGGCGAACTAGACATGACGGCCGTGCCCGCTACCGACACCGGCACCCAAACATCATTTACGCTAACTCAAAATCTTGTCGGTGAGAATGGTAATACACCAATAACTTTAATAACTGGTATGACGGCCAATGGTGAAACTGCTTTTCTCGGTGGCAAAACCGTAGGGCCCCAGAATGTCAATACACTCTGGTGGAAGGACAGAGCAGAGCGCTCCCATATAGATTTTGGTACTCCCGATGCCGTCGACAGAGATCGAGAGCACTACAGGCAGATTGCTCCGTCTCACATCTCCGGCACCGGGCCCGTATTTGCACAATCGGACAAAACAGAATACACAGGCTCAGCATATGCCCTTCGAAACTTTACAAAAATATATCGTTTTGGAACGTCGGTAGAATCACCCATACATGGCGGCTCAAACTATGGCTTGACAAAGCCGGGGGTTTTCAATAAAAAGCCAGATGCAATTAGCCAAATATTAAGGTATGGCGGTACTCCAGACGATACAGCGATGGAGCACCTAATCACTGTTCATGGCATTGAGGAGAGATCCTCTAGTATTGAAGCAGTGGAAGACCGACCAACACCTTACGAACTAAGAAAAGTTCAAAAATACCATGATGTAACCGTTCAGGGAATTGAAGAGTCCTCTGATGATTATGGGTATTATAGGACGAAAGGATCCCTGCTTACTCCCTTCACAATGTACAGTTCCTCGGTAACAACCGGGTACCAAGGGGAATTAAGTCGCATAGGTCACAAAATTGACTTGACCAACATGCATTCTGATACTTACGGAGATGACTACGAAGTACCTATGCAGGGCCCATTCACTGAAAAATTTGTCGGTGGTAATCAGCACAGGCATGTTGATCTTAACAGGGTTGGGCCATTAAACGAGCATGACGCTGCACACGCTGTGGATGCTGATGCCTCCCGGCCTGAAAAGTGGGTACTTAAGTTTGATGATTCGGCAGGAACCTTTCAGATTAAAGCAAGGCACTCCTACGAAACAGCGACTAGAGAAAAGCCAAACGCAAGGTATTATCGCGATGAGGTTGCGAAGCGACCTGTTAATATTAAAAATATTAAGATGTCCACCTCAGCAAGCACGAACATCGTGTCAGGTACTCTAAGGGCTTCTATCGGCAATTACACAAGAGATTATGAAATAGCACAAACATCCGACAGGAGTGTTAATAACCGGGCCCTTACCCGCGCAGATGGGTTCAGCACTTCTAACACAACTGAATATTTTGACACCTTTGTCGACGGCCTGATTGACTACGCGAAGCCAGTTAGGGAGAGAACCGAGCATGTCTTTGTAGAGCGCTTCTCGGCCCCCGGAGGCCCCGAAACAGCCGGCGACAACAACGGTGGCCCGGGCCTCGACGTAGCTTCAGCGCAATACTCTCCATATAACGATATGAATTCAAGAAATTCTACAGTCCGTATACCCCTCAATACATTGCATTCTGAAAAATCAGAGCAGTTCGGGATCCGTTCGGGCTCTGTTGCCCTAGCGGCAACTTACACTAATGTAGA
>TARA_R110002073_G_scaffold28409_4_pt1 | contig 45912 bp, 31 predicted proteins | sample TARA_R110002073 | Tara Oceans TARA_R110002073 (sample SAMEA4397174) | marine metagenome | biome: Polar Biome; feature: [DCM] deep chlorophyll maximum layer (ENVO:01000326); material: water (ENVO:00002006), including particulate matter (ENVO:01000060) such as... | depth 40 m
CGCCACCTGCAGGAACGGTCCGCGCAGGTCGTCGCCCGTTCTCCACGAGGCTTTGGTAGCCGCTGCATCCTCGGCCTGGCCGAGCGCGAAGCCGTCGTCCGAGACCGCACCGGACTCGCCGGCCATGGGGATCTCGTACGGCGTGCCCGGCACGTTGCGCACGATGACGGGGTCCCCGGGAGTTCGCGGTCCGGGGCTGAAGATGGGTCCGGTACCGAAGGTCTGCGAGCCCGGGTTGGGCAGGAAGGCTTGATTCGGATCCTCGCGATTCAGCCGTCGCGCGCGCGACTGCATCATCGTCTCACCCGGCGTCGCCATGTCGGTCGTCGCCACGGCGTCGCGCAACGCCTGGACCAGGACGCCGAACAGGCGCCGGTGTTCGCGGAAGCGCACCTCGCTCTTGGCCGGATGCACGTTGACGTCGACGCGTTCGGGATCCAGCGAGAGGCGCAGGAACGCGACGGGTTGGCGACCTTCTTCGAGGAAGCCGCGATAGCCCTCGCGCAGGATACGGGTCAGCACCTTGTCCTTGAGCGCGCGTCCGTTCAGGAACCAGAGCTGGCGCGTCGTGTCGCGGCGCGAGAAACGCGGCGGTGCGACGAAGCCCTCGAGGTGCATTCCGTCGGACGTGTACGAAACGGGCGCCAGCGCCTCGGTCAGGTCGGCGCCGAACGTGCGACGGATGCGACCCAGGAAGTCCATGTCGCGTTCGACGTCGTACACGCGATTGCCGCCGTGGAAGACCTCGAAGGCGATGCCGTCGTGGGCCAGGGCGGCGCGCTGGATCGCGTCCAGGCAACGCCCGAGTTCGGTGGACGGGCGCTTCAAGAAACGTCGGCGTGCGGGGGTGTTGTAGAAGAGGTCGCGCACCTCGACCGTCGTTCCGGTCGGCGCGCCGGCTTCGCGGATCTCGCCCACGCGACCGCCTTCGCAGGTCACCTTGTGGCCGGTGGTCTCGTCCCCCGCGGACTCTGGAGCCGGTCGCGACAGGATCGAGCAGCGCGCGACCGACCCCATCGACGCCAGCGCCTCGCCGCGAAATCCCAAACTGCCGATGTGCAGCAGGTCCTCGGGGTCGCGCAACTTGCTGGTCGCGTGCGCCTCGAACGCGAGCGCGAGGTCCGCTGCGCCCATGCCGCAACCGTTGTCGGTGATGCGCACGAGTTGCGCGCCACCCTCCTCGAGGTCGATGCGAATGTGGGTCGAGCCCGCGTCGATCGAGTTCTCGACCAGCTCTTTCACCAGGGAGGCGGGGCGCTCGATCACCTCGCCAGCGGCGATCTGATTGCGCACGACTTCGGGAAGAAGCGCGATGCGCGCGGGCGGATCTACAATGGGCATGGGGCGATTCTAGCCCCTCGTCCCGAGCGGTTCAGCCGCGTTCCCGGAACCTGTCCCGAGCGTCGAATTCCCGGGCTCAGCCCAGCAGATCAGAGACTCGCGCGGACGATCCGAGGTCCGGCCTGGGACCCTAGCGCGCTCTGGAGCGTGTGCCAGGTCCGGGGACCGTCCCGAAGCGCACGGCCAGCGAGCAGAAGTCGTTGGCATCGACAGTGGCTCCGGACCGGGAGCGCCGCTCCAGGTCACCGGCCGCCCGGGCGAGGCGCGACCAGCTCTGCAGGGTGCGACGTCCCAAACGCGCCGCGAAGGCCTTCTGGGCCATCGTCCCGCCACGTCCTCCCGCATCGGTCCAGGCGTCCGCAAGGGAGCCTCCCATCGCGAGAGTGCGAGCGCCTGCCAGCGACTCGCGGGCCTTCTGGGACAGGGCGGAGCCGAGCATGGCCACGACCGCAGAGCGGTCCATCGTACGCGTTCCAGAGCCGCCGGAGAAGCCGCTCTGGAAGAGGGCCTCCACGCCGGCGATCGCCCGCGCGGTCTCCCCTTCGCAAAGACGGTCGGCCACGACGTACGGCGAACCGCCCGAGTCCCAACCCACGAGCGAGCGCACGCCCTCGGTGCCGCGACCTCGAAGCTGCTCGAGTTGATTCTCGAGCGCCGCCAGGTCGTTGCCGAGCGCCGCGGCGACGTACACCGCTTCGTCCGGCTGCAACGGGATCTTCAGAGCTCGCGCGCGAGACACGAGCCACTGCACGAGTTCGCTCTTGCGCGGATCGTCGTCCCAGGGCGGCGGCGTGTCCCACAACTTGCGGCACGAGATGACCGGACCTCCGATCGCAAGGACGGCTTTGACCATCGCGTGATCCGCACGCAGCTTGTCGGCGGCGAGCACGAGGGCGCCGGGGCCCGCGCCTGCGATGTAGGCCTTCGCGGTCTCGAGCAAGGCGGCCGAAAACTTGCGCGCGCCCTTCTGGAGCAGCGCGTCCGCTCCACGCACGACGACCAGGCGACCCGCAGCGAACAGCGCGCCGCCCGACAGGTCGTCCATCAACATCGCCAACTTGAAGTCGGGATCGGCGGCGTCGTGGCGCGTGACCTCGAGTCCCGCGTCGGCACCCGCCTTCACCAGGCGGTCGATCGCACGCTCGCGGAAGTACCGTTCCTCACCGCGCAGGATCACGCCCCGCGGCAGGCCTTCCTTCAACGCGGAACCCAACGCGAGCAAACCCTGCTCGGGATGCGGGTCCTTCGCCTTCTTGGAGGGCGCCTTCTTGCGTGCTGCTTTCTTGGCCATCAGGAGATCTCGCTTGGAGCATACACCCAAAGATCCAGGGCCAGCCCGAGGAACAGCGCCACCCCCACCCAACCGTTCAGGGTGAAGAACGCCATGTCGACCTTGGACAGATCGTCGGCGCGCACGAGGCTCTGCTCCCAGGCCAGCAGCAGCGCGCTGAGGCCGATGGTCCCCAGGTAGATGGCTCCGCGGTCCGCCGTCAGCGCGCACATCACGAGGCACACGACGGCGCCCAGGTGAAAGGCACGTGACAACCACAGCGCGCGCGCGATGCCGAAGCGGGCCGGAACGGAATGCAGCCCGGCCTCGGCGTCGTGCTCGGCGTCCTGGCAGGCGTAGATCAGGTCGAAGCCCGCGACCCACAGGAGGACGGCGGCAGCCAACCAGACGACGATGGACCAGTTGCCCTGGAAGTCTCCTTGCACCGCCAGCCAGGCGCCGAGCGGTGCGATGCCGAGCGCCAGACCGAGCACGGCGTGCGCGAGCCAGCTGAAGCGCTTGAACGCGCTGTACGAGAGCAGCACGCCCAACACGAGCGGCGACAGCTTCCCGCACAGGGGATTCAGCGCGAACGACGCAGCGATGAACGCGCCGGAGCTGATCAACACGAGACCGAAGACGGCTCCGGAGCGCAGCTTGCCCGACGGGATCTCACGGCTCGCCGTGCGTGGATTCGACGCGTCGAGGTCCTGGTCGAGCCAGCGGTTGAACGCCATGGCGGCCGTGCGTGCGGCGACCGCGCAGACCACGACCCAGGCGAGCACGTGCCACGCGGGCACTCCGCCGGAAGCGAGCCACGCGCCCTGCAACGCGAACGGCAACGCGAAGATGGAGTGGCTGAACTTGACCAGGGACAGCCAGTCGCGGACGCGGCTCATGCGTCCGTGTCCTCGGCGCGCAGCCCTTCGTTCGGCAACGCATCGTCGCCCCAACGGCGGATGATCGCGTGCTCGACGCCCAACCGATCGAGGGCCTTGGCAACCACGTGATCGACCAGGTCCTCGAGCGTCTTGGCACCGTGGTAGAAGCCCGGCATGCACGGCAGGATCGTCGCGCCGAGCTTGGACAGGGCCAGCATGTTCTCGAGGTGCACGGTCGACAGCGGCGTCTCGCGCGGCATCAACAGCAGCGTGCGTCCTTCCTTCAACGCCACGTCCGCGGCGCGCTCGACCAGGTTCGAGCTGAACCCGACGCGCACGCGTGCGAGCGTGCCCATGCTGCACGGGCACAGGATCGTCGCCCCGGTGCCGGACGTGCCCGAGGACGGTGGCGCTTCGACCGCCGCGCTCGCGAAGGCTCGCACCTGGCTGGCGATGTCGGCGCCGAGCCAGCCGTCGAGCGCGCCGGCCAACGTTTCCCCCGCCACGCCAGCCTCCACGCCGAGCTCGTGGCGCAGCACCTTGCAGCCCGCGGGCGAAGCGGCGAGATCGACCTGGTGGCCGGACTGAACCAGCGCGCGGATCAGACGCTCGGCGTAAGCATGGCCGCTGGCGCCGGTCAGTCCGATGAAGAAGCGTGTCATGAGAACACCTGCGGTCCGGCGCCGAGCAACAACGCGAGGTTGAACAGCCCGTGGGCCCAGGCGGCGACGCCGAGGCCCCTCCAGCGGAAGAGCAGTCCCAAGAGAATGCCCGCCAGGACGCGGTACGGGAAGGCGGCGGCGTCGAAGGGTTCCCCGTAGGCGCCGAAGGGCTCGACGAAGGAGGCCACGTGGGCTGCGGCGAACAGCCCGGCCTGGCCGATCAGGGCGACGACCTCGGAGATCGTGCGGTCGAGCCTGGTGGGCGTCCCCAGGAAGCGCACGAGGTGCAGGGTCAGCACGTACACGGCGCCGTAGACGAGGGCGCGGAAGACGAGTTCCTCCCACGCTCCCGCGCCGAGGACGAGGAGTCCCATGCTGCCCGGAGGCACCGTCGAAGGCGCTGGCGGAAGCGCGTCGGCCCCCACCCCGGACAGGTGCAGGAGCGCGACGAGGATCGGTCCCAACAGCGCGGCGGCCAGGGCGCCCTCGCCGACGACCCGCAGGAGCTTGGGCAGCGCGCCTCGATGGCGACGCGCGAACGTCACGGCCGCCGCGATCGTCAGGGCCCCCATCAAGAGGCGCCGGATCCACGTGACGTGTTCCCCGAACGGTTCGAGGGCCCGCAAGGCGAGAATCTCCGCCGTGCCGCGCCAGCCTTCGCCGGCGTGGGTCAGCGCGACCTCGTAGGCGATCCACAACGGCAGGCAGGCCAGGAAGCCCAGCGTGACGCTGCGCATGACCTTGGAGGGAACGGCGAAACCGGCGTCGCCCGCGGGGCCTTCCGCGTCCGCCTCCCAATCGTCCTCGTCCCACTCCTCCTGCTCCCACTCCTCCTCGTCGTCCCAGTCGTCGTCCCAACCGTCGTCTTGGGGAGTCACGGCGCAGGCTCCGCGGGGACCGTGCCCCAATGGAAGCAGGCGATGCCGAACGTGAGAGGTTGATGGCCGCAGTCGACCAGACCCTCGGCGCGGAACTCGTCCTCGAACGCGTCGGGCCCCGGCCAAGCCAGCACGGTGCGTGGCAAGTACGTGTAGGCCTCCTTGTCCTTGGACAGGAGCCGGCCGATCAGCGGCAGGATGCGCGTGAAGTAGAGGCGGTAGAGTCCGCCGAAGAACCAGGACGGCGGCTGTGAGAATTCGAGGACGAACACGATGCCACCGGGCCGCACGATGCGCGCCATCTCGCGCAGGCCCGCATGGCGGTCCGCCACGTTGCGGATCCCGAACGACACCGTCGCCACGTCGACACTGTCGTCGGGCAGGGGCAACTGCATCGCGTCGCCTTGCAGGAACGCGAGTGGAGCGAATCCGGGCTTCACCTTGCGGGGCGCGCGGGCAACCATCTCGTGGGTGAAGTCGACGGCGATCGTGCGCACGTCGTCGCGGGCGAACGCGATCGCCAGGTCGCCGGTTCCGGTGCAGACGTCGGCCAGCACGCCCTCGGGTCCCACGTGCGCCTTCAGTCGGCGTACCGCCGCGCGACGCCAACGCTGATCGATCCCCATCGAAAGGACTCGATTCAAGAGGTCGTAGGACCCCGCGATGCGCGCAAACATCGATCGCACGGCACGGGGCTCGGGCATGGGCGCGGAGGATACCGATCCGGCGTCCCGTGCGCGCGTCCGTCCTCGCAGAAAACAGGTCGCCGCGCGATCCGCCTCCCGAGGAACGAAGCGAGGCCGCGCCCATGCGCGGCCTCGCTGGAGTGTGGATCCTCGAATCCCCGGGTCACAGGGATCGAGGTGGCGGAGTCCCTACTGGCGCCAGTAGTCGATGACGAACGAGACGTTCGGCGAAGGAATCGACTGGGTGCCGTTCTCGAAGGGGTTGACGTCCTTGAGCGGGATACCCGCCGCTCCGATCTCGAGCACGTCGATCACGCCCGAGCCGCCGGTGGCGTTCGGAACGGCGACGAACATGAACTGCGACTCGCTGACGTTGACCGGCGCCGGACCCGGGACCCGAACCAGACCCTTGCCGTTCTGCGGTGAACCGGCGCCAGCACTGAACTGGCTGACGATGTTCGGCAGACCGCCGTAGTTGCGCAGGTTGTCGAAGGCGATGTCCTCGGGAACTCCCGAGAGCTTCTCCTCACCGATCGAGACCTGCACTTCGAGCGCCATGGCCCGGAACTGCGGGTTCTGACCGAGACCCGCGGCGAGGAGCTGAGCGTTCGACGTCGCACTCGCGATGAACAATCGAGACACGGCGCCGACGTTGGCGGGACCGGCCTGGCCGTTCACGATCGGACCCTCGTGGACGATCCATGCCGAGGCCGACAGGTTGATCGGGTCGGGCTGGATGACCTTGGGGTTGGTGAACGTGGTCGGCGCGATGCCGATGACGTCGTCGAAGCCCCAGCCGTTGATCCCGTTGGGACCGGACTCGAACATCGCGACCGTTCCGTTGCGGTTCAGGATGTAGGCGAAGTAGACGCCGCGGTTGAACGCGAAGTTCAGCTGACGCGGGAAGATGCAGACCTCGAACGGCTCGTTGAGCTGGGCGCTGACCTCGCGGCGCACCTCGAGCGAGAACGCCGAGATGATCGACAACGAATCGTCGGTCTCGTTGGTGACGAGGATGTCCTCGTTGCCCGGCTGCCACGCGATGCCGCGGGGTCCACGACCAACGACCGTGCTCTTGACGATCTGGTGGAACGTCGAGGAGTTCGGGTTGATGTCGATGAAGGAGACCGTGTCGGCCGACTGGTTCGTGACGGCGAGGAAGTCCAGGTTGGATCCGATCGCGAGCGAAACGGGATCCGGGACCGGGATGCGATCGACGATCGTCATGCGGTTCGAGTTGAAGACCGCGATCTCACGACGAACGGTGTCCAGCACGTACAGGTAGTGACCGACCTGCTGACGAATCTGGTACGTCATGCAAGCGGTGAGTTGCTGCTGGCCCTGGGTCGGACCCGTGAAGTAGCCGTTCTGCTCCTGGGTCAGAAGACCCGAGGGCGGGACGGGCGGGTTCGCCAACGGGCTGCCGAAGGGATCGCCGGGAACCAGCAGGTTGTTCAGCGGCAGCGTGCCTTGCAGCGTGTGGTCGACCGAGGTCGGCTCCGTCGTGCCCAGGTACGGCGCGACGCAGAGCGGCGGGAAGACCAGGGGCGGAGGGTTCGGGTGCGGACCCCAGGAGATGAAGTTGGGCGCGCCAGCGTTGACACCCCCGAACTGGTTCTGCTGGGGCGGGCCGACCGTGTTGGGTCCCGTGGTGACCGGAACGATGACCTTGAGACCGTCGAGCGTACAGATGTCACCACCTTGGGCCTGACAGCCGAAGGGGAACTGCGCGTTGTTGAACGTGCCGTCCAGCGCCCAACCGACCATCATGTCGTTGATGCTGGCGACGAGGGGCGCGCGCACGACGAGGTCGTTGAGCGAACTGTCCTTGGTCAACGTGAACACACCGGCCGAACCACCATCGATGGTGCACGTTCCGACCGAGAGCGGCGGACGCAGACCGGTCTGGAAGACGACGTTCGGGTTGTTCGGATAGTTCGAGTTGCCGAAGACCGGGGAGTTCTGCACGAACGTCGGGTCCCCCGTCGACTGGCCGAACCCGTTCAGGTCGATGACCGAGATGCCGGGCTGAGCTCCGGCGCGCGCGACCAGGATCGCGTCCGGCATGACCGGCGTGTTGACGAGGCCCGGCCCCTCTCCGGTGGTGAAGGTGCTGAGCGCGGCCAACAGGTTCTTATTGCCGATGGTCGCGCCGGGGTTGGTCGGGTCCGGGTTGCGCGCCAGGTCGAACAGCTGGCCCGAGTTCACGGTCACGTCGACGACGGAGAACGTGTTGCACTCGTTGAACAGCGGCCCGGTGCCCGGGAAGTTGAACGCCGGAATGATCTCGTACACCGACAGGTCGAAGATGCTGACAGGACGGGTCAGGAACGGCATGTCCGTCCGCGTGGCGGAGGGGCCGAACTGGACCTTGATCAGGGAACTCAGACCCGGGGCACCGCGTCCGTCGAGGACGCCGACGGAGAGCGGCTGGACCGGCTCGGTGAACTCGACCTTCAAGTTCGTCAGCGGATCGACGTTGATCTCACCGTTGCCGGGCGTGATCTTCGGCGAGCTGAGGGGCGGCGGCGTGGTGATGACTTCCGGGGTCAGGAAGTCGTCCCCGACGGTGCTGCACGCCAGGACGCGCTCGGTGAGGAACGCGTTCGAGGTCGACTTCAGCGAGGTGCTGACCTCGAGCCGAATCTGCTTGCCGACGGGGAAGGTCTCGGGCGTCGCCAGGTTGCCGTCCGCGTCCGGGACGAACACGAACGTGTTGGCCCCCATCAGCAGGTTGGACCCGCTGAAGTTCGACAGCGTTCCCGGGAACCCGTTCCCCTGGGGGTCCAGAGCCACGGGGCGCCCCGTGGTCGGGTCCGCGGTGATCCACTGCTGCAAGGTGAGCAGCGGCGGCGACGTGTTCGTCGTCGGTCCGGCGTAGGTGAAGCCGTTGATGAAGGCTCGACCGATGACCGGGCTCGAAGCCCCCGTGAGCGGATCGAGCGCGATCACGGAGATCGCCCCCGTCAGACCGGAGTTGGCCTGAGCGCCCGGGCTGGGGTCGAGAACCGACGCCAGATCGAGGTCCTGGGAGAAGGACGCGTACATGAAATGGTTGCCGACCGCGTTGCTGGGGAGACGCGCCTCGCTCGGGAACTTCGGGGTCGATCGCACCTGGTTGAAGAGTCTCAGGTGGTCCACCAGATCCTGGTGGTGCCGGATGTTGACGATCTGCGGAGTGACGTTCCCGAAGGAGTCGAGGGCCTGAATCGTGTGCGGGACGATCTGGCCAAAGCCGTTCGAGGCTTCCAGCAGCGACAATTGGTTGGACGTCACCGTGCCCCCGGAGTTCGCCGTCGAGGGTCCGCCACAACTGGACAGACTCAACGAGGTGAAACCCAGGACCAGGGCGGCGTGCCAGGTGCCGAACCGGTGTGTGCGCTTGCTCATTCTTAGGGGAGATGAATTAGGTGTTCCGCGTCCGATCAGCGGGGATCGGTCGGGGGGCCGTCAGGCCAGGGGGGTGTGTGGGGGGGAGTCGAAGCGGTCCGTTCGGGGCAGCCGAAGCAGCCCCAGGGACCGATAGGAAGCCTCTCCACGGTACGCCAGGGAGCGCACAGCGCGTCAAACGCCGTGCCGAAGACGGGGGGAGATGCCACCAGGCGGCCGAGGATGTGCCTAGCCCAGGAAGGACAAGAGGTTAGCGGATTTCATCTCCAAATGGACCCCCCCTCTGCGACCTTGCGATTCCGGGCCGATCGTGCGGTCCCGCACGGGTTGGAATGGGGATTCGAGGCGGCTGCGCGCTTTCGGACGGCCCCTCCCGGACTGGGACGGTCGGCCCCAGGGTGCCGAGCCCACAGCCACGGATTCCGGGGATGCGGATCGGACAGATTCGGGGATCGCCCGGGCCCAGGGCCCCCAGGACGAGCCCTCGGGTTCTGGAATCGGGGCCGCGGCAGCCCTGGAACCGACACCCCGGCGCGGGCTAGAGTGGCGCTCCCTTGAGCGCTCACGATCCCGTCTTCGACCCCACCGCCCTGGAGGGGACCCCCGATCTCGACGGCGGCGCCCCTGAGAATCTGGTCGAGATCGGGCTCCGGCCCCGGGATCTCAGCGAATTCGTCGGACAGGGCCGGATCGTCGAGGACCTCCAGGTCGCCCTCGGGGCCGCCCGGGTGCGGGAGGAGGCCCTCGACCACGTGCTCTTCTCGGGCCCGCCCGGCCTGGGGAAGACCAGCCTGGCGCGGATCCTGGCCGTCGAACTCGATGCGCGGCTGCACTCGACCTCGGGGCCGGCCCTCGAGAAGCCACGCGATCTGGTCGGCCTGCTGACCCAGCTCGGCCCGGGCGACGTGTTGTTCATCGACGAGATCCACCGCGTCCCCACCACCGTCGAGGAGTTCCTCTACACGGCGATGGAGGACTTCACGGTCGACATCACCCTCGACTCGGGTCCCCACGCGCGCCTGATCACGCTGCGACTCGAACCGTTCACGCTCGTCGGAGCCACGACGCGCGAGGGCCTGCTCGCCGCGCCGTTCCGCGCGCGCTTCGGTCTGTTCGAACGACTGGACCCGTACCCGTCCTCCGAGCTCGAGACGATCCTGCTGCGCGCGGCGGGCATCCTCAAGGTCGACCTCGACGCGGATGGAGCGCGACTGCTCGCGGAACGCGCGCGCGGCACACCGCGCATCGCCACACGCTTCCTGCGTCGCGCACGCGACCTGGCGCAAGTACGGGGATCGCAACGGATCGACGGGCCGCTCGCCGAGGAGACCCTCACGCGACTCGGCATCGACGCCCACGGACTCGAGGAGATGGACCGTCGCATCCTGCGTTGCCTCGCGGCGCACGACGGTGGTCCCGTCGCCCTGAAGACGATCGCCGCGGTGGTCAGCGAGACCGAGGACACGCTGTCCGACGTCTACGAACCGCACCTGTTGCGCCACGGCCTGCTGACCAAGACGGCGCGCGGACGCGTACTCACCGCAGCGGGTGCGCAGTACCTGAAGCGCGAGACGAACACGCGAGACCTCCCGCCCGACGTGGGCGGTGCGCCCGCGTGATTCGCCGCCTCGCCTTCCTCGGCCTGCTCGCCCTCGGTGCGTGTGTTGGACCGACGCGCCCCCTGCCGGTCGATCCGCGTGGACATGACGCGCGAGGTTCCGTACCCGTCGATCCCGGCCGCAGCGAGCCCCGACGCTATCCGCTGCCAGGCTACCTGGACGCCGTTCCGGTGCAGCTCGGCGGCCTGGGCAAGGCACCAAAGGTCGAGGTCGTGATGGCCGGAGGAGCGCACACGCTGCGCCCCGTTCGCGACGGCTGGTCCAACGGCGCGGGGACCCGCCCGACCTGGAACTTCGAGCACGCCGGCGGCGTCCGGGTCGCCGGTCGTCTGCACGAAGGACGCGTGACGTTCCGCGTGCGCGGCGGGCACCACGAGGTCCTGGCTCACGTGCCGCTCGAGCGCTACGTCGAGGGCGTCGTCGCCGCCGAGCTCAGCTTGTGGTCGGCCGAGCCCGCCGAACTCGAAGCCCAGGCCATCGCCGCGCGCACGTACGCCGTCGCGACCCTGCGCCAGCACGAACGGGAACGGGCGGATCCGGATCGCGTCTTCCTGTGGGACGGCGTCGAGGATCAGGCCTACCGTGGCCGATTCGAACCGAACGCGTCCCGCGGCGAGCGCGATGCGGCGACGCGTTTGAGCCGCGCGATCGAGGCCACGCGCGGCTTGATCCTGATGCGCGACAGCGCGCCGGCGGACGCACGTTTCCACGCGGCCTGCGGGGGTCACACCTCCGACCTGACGTCGGTGTTCCCGGAGTCCGGACAGATCGCGCCCGGCGTTCCCTGCGCCCCGTGTTCGGCGCGCGCGCAGGAGGAAGTCCGCGCAGGTGGCCCGAACGACACGCGGCCGCTGGCCTGGAAGTGGACCGCGCCGGAGGCCGAGCTGAGTCAGCTCGCCCGCCAGCACGGACTCGGCACGCGACTGACGCGCTTGCGCCCCACCGAACGGGACGTCGGGGGACGCTGGCTCGAGATCGAACTGGAGGGCCCGCGCGGAACCACGCGCGTCCCCTTCAACGACGTCCGCCGCGCTCTGGGCTTCAGCAACCTGCGCAGCACGCGCATCCTGCGCACCTGGCCGCGCCAGGGCGAACCGATCACCGGCGGCCTGGCCTTCGTCGGCCTCGGCTACGGACATGGGGTCGGCCTGTGCCAGGAAGGCGCGCGCGATCTCGCCCGAGCCGGCTCGACCAGTCGGGCGATCCTGCGGATCTACTACCCCACCGCCGTTCTGCAACGCCTCGAAGCGCGCGGCCGTCCTTTCCCGGGCGGCACCCCCATCGAGGCCGCGGACCGTACACTCCGCGGCCGATGACCTTCGCCTACCAGGCCCTCGCGCGCACCTCCACCTGCGGCGCGCGCACCGGCGTCTTCACGACACCGCACGGAGACGTGGCGACCCCGGCGTTCATGCCCGTCGGCACGCGCGGAACGGTCAAGGGCGTGCTCCCGCGCGACCTCGCCGAAACCGGGTCGACGATGATCCTGGCGAACACGCTGCACATGTTCCTGCGACCTGGACCCGAGGTCGTGCGCGACCTCGGCGGCCTGCACAAGGTCATGGGTTGGGACCGACCGATCCTGACCGACTCCGGCGGGTACCAGGTCTTCAGCATGGCCGACCTGTGCACGGTCGACGAGGACGGCGTCGACTTCAAGTCGATCGTCGACGGCTCCCAGCTGCGTTTCACGCCGGAACGCGTGATGGACATCCAGCGCGACCTGGGTGCCGACGTGATCATGGCGTTCGACCATTGCCCGTCCGACCCCGAGGATCGCGCGGGCGTCGAGGCCGCGGTCGATCGCACGACGCGCTGGATGAACCGCTGCGTCACGCAATGGAAGTCCAACGGCGGCTTGAACACGGGACAGGCGTTGTTCGGCATCGTCCAGGGCGGCACGTTCGAGGACCTGCGCCGCCGCTCGATCGACGCGATCTGCGCGCACGATCTGGTCGGCTACGCGGTCGGCGGGGTCTCGGTCGGCGAGGACCGCGAGGCCATCCGCAAGGCCTTCGCGATCTCCACACCGCACCTGCCCGAGGACAAGCCGCGCTACCTGATGGGCATCGGCACACCGCGCGACTTCTTCGAGGCGATCCGCCAGGGCGCCGACCTCTTCGATTGCGTGACGCCCACGCGCCATGGCCGCAACCACCAGGTCTACACGTCGCGCGGTCGCATGAACGTGCGCAACCAAGCGTGGCGCGACTCCACCGCTCCGCTGGACCCCGCGTGTCCGTGCGTGGCGTGCACGCAATTCCCCCTGGGCGCCTTGCGACACCTGTGCAAGACCAGCGAGATGCTGGCGGGCACGCTGCTCAGCCTGCACAACCTGACGTTCTTCCACGGCCTGATGGATCGGATCCGAGCCGCCATCACCGAGGATCGGCTGGACGCGCTGCGCGACGAGGTGCTCGAACGCATCGAAGCGCGCTACGAACCGGACGTCGCGCAGGCGTAGTTCCCGACGGTCTAGTTCCCGACGGCCGCCGAGGGTGGCGCGCCGAGGTCCGCTCAGTGCCTTGGGGACGTGAACGTCATGCCGTGGTCGCCCAAGAAGGATGCGACAGGCCCGCAACGAACCGTTCACCAGGAACGGCCTCGCGTGCTTCGGAGGTCCATTGCATCCGTGACGACCGAAGCGCGAGTCCTCCTGCGCACTCGGCGATCCCTTTGGGGAGTTCGAGCCGGTGCCCTGGGTCCGAAACTCCGGGCCACTTCTTGATGCGCACCGTGCGTCGTCATGAGTCGCCGAACCCGGCGTTCCCGAACCCGGTTCAGCGCCACGCACCTGGCACAGTCAGAGCAGCGTTCCGCCGCGCCGACTGGGCCAGGTGTGTGATGCTGAACCTGGTTCGGGAACGCCGGGTTCGGCGACTCCTGACGACACATTCGTCCTGGCTGAATCCGTTCGAAGGCTGGCTCAACCTGCTGGACGAAAGCAGCAGTAGAGGTCCCCGGATCCATCGCAAGGTACGCCTCACGAGTTCCGCTCCAGGACGCTAGCGGTGCTTGTAGTCGGGACAGGTCTTGGCGTTCGGCCGCTCCGGCCGCGTGCACGCATCGCCGTAGTCCCACTTGCACTTGTCGCAGAGGTAACCACTGCTACCCGTCGCGAACAGCTTGCCGAAGACGGCGCTGAGCTTCTGCCAGAGGGATCGCATGGCCTCGATCATAGCGAGGAGGCGCCGGGTTCGTCACCGGGGACCCGGCTCGCACGAGAGAGCGGGCCGGTCCCCGAAGGAGACCGGCCCGCTCGTGAGTCCTGGGCTCAGGGGTTGCTCCCGTTCGGAAGCAACACGCATGCGAGTCAGCGCGAGGCGCGCCCGCCGGAGATGACTTCGATCTTGAAGACGTCGAGCAATCGCAACTGGGCATCGGTCTCCAGCGTGACGGCCGTCGCTTCGCGGCGCGTCGTGCCCTGGATGCCGATCTGGTAGCCCTCGTAGTTCGACAGGTCGTAGCGCCCGCTCGACGAGAGAACCTCGACCTTGCGCTCACCGGACCAACGCAGGTACCAACGGGTCGGCTTGCCGGGGCCCTCGTCCTTCTCGAGCCAGCCGCGACCATTGAAGCGTCCCCAGTTCGGATGCTGACTGGCGATGCGGTCGGCTTCCTTCTGGTTGAGCTCGGTGATGCGCGCCTGGTTCTGTTGGTCGCGCAGCATCTCGCGGTCGTTGAGCATGGCGATCTGGTACAGGATCTCCGCCTGCGCCAAGCGCCGTTCGGCCACCTGGTAGGTCGTACTGCTGGCCGGAGCGAGGTTCAGCACCTTCTGGTAGGCGGTGAGCGCGGGCTCGACCTCCATGGCGGTGACGCCGCTCTTGACCTTGACCGCGTCGTAGATCTTGTCCGCGTCGGCGAGCGCCTTGACGGCCCCGTCCGGAACCGGGACGTTCGCAACGGGCTTGGTCTTGGCCGGAACCGTCGGCCGCGCGCCGTTCGAGTTGGAGGTGTTGTTCGTGGGGACCGTCTTGGCGGGCTCCGAGGGGAGCGCCACCCGGGCCTGGGTCCAAGCGGCGGCAGCTCCAGCGGCGTCCGCATGCGTCGAGGTCTGGTTGACCATGACCCAACCGCGCGCGCCTTCCGGCGAGAGGATCTGGATCCAGTCGTCGGCCATCGGCTTGGCCACGTCATGACGCCCGAGCATCTCGACACGGGTGCCGAGTTGCAGCTTGGACGGCAAGGGCATCGCCTTGCGCGAACTCTCGGGCAACGGGCGCATCAGCACGTTGGAACCGGTGACGCGCAGGACATTGGCCGTCGCGGTCTCAGCCAAGAGGCTGCCGTGAACCCAGACGGGCATGCCGCCGGCCACCTCGACCTCGTAGTACGGGTAGGACCCGGTGCTGGTGCTGTGCACCTTCATCAGCGTGCCCCCATCGAGGCGGCTCACCAGAGCGCCCTTCGGGTCGTGGAACGAGCGCACCTGGGCGTCGTCGTTCGCGGTGACGTAGGTCGTGTTTCCGTCCTGGGCGAATCCCGTGGCGGCGCTGGCCACCAGGAGGAGGCCCGCCAGGGCGCCTCGCGTCGAAAGTCGAATCATGATCGTGCCGAATCCCCTCGGTCCGTCGGTTGTGCCCCGGTGAGATCCAAAATGCGTGGAGGACCACCGGGAAGCCGTCCACAGCATCGAACGTACCGATCGGAGGAGACCGATTCCACGATGCTCCGGGGCGACTTCCGCCGTCTGGCCCCGGACCCACGTGCGACCTCCAGGATCGGGACCGACCGCCCCCATCCACGAACTCCCTGGCCGACCCCAAGGAGGATCGCGTCCGGTTCGTGGGTGCGCCCCGTGTCCACGGGCCCCATCCAGCGGCGTGAGCGAGGCTCCGCTGCCATGCCTGCAGCGAACCAACCGGCCGCGATCGTCCCCAGACTCGGTTGGCCGCCCTCCCGAGGCCCGGGACCGGGTCGCGTCCCCTCAGGAACGAACATCTGCCCGTCCCCGCCGACCCCGTGGACGGCGGAGGGCCGTCCTCCTACGGTTCCTCCAACCATGAGCAGCCAGATCCATTTCCCGTACATGACGTGGGCCCAGACGCAGTCCATGCGCTCGGCCTATCCGCTCTCCCAGTCCGGCATGCCCCCGCCGGATCCGGGCTGGCTCGGTCCGCTCGACCCCGTCGAGGTGCTTACGTGGCCGAACATCGAAGCGCTGCCGAGCCTCGAGGCACGGCTGGCCGAGTTGTTCCGCGTCGACCCCGCGCGGGTGCTCGTCGCGCCGGGCGCTTCGGGCGCGATGCACCTGGTGGCACGCCGCTGGTTCGGTACCGGCGCGGTCGTGGCTCACGAGACGCCGTCCTACGAACCGTTGCACGCCCTGCCGACGGTCCACGGAGCGCGAGCGGTCGCGGTGCCGCGGGCGATGGAGCGAGGCTGGGCCTGGAACCCCGATCACGTGGACGCGGCATTGAAAGGCGCGAAGCCGGGGCACGCGATCCTCAGCAACCCGAACAATCCGACCGGGGCCGTGATGGGCAAGCGACCGCTGCGTGCCCTGGCCGACATCTGCGCCGACCACGGCGGGGTGCTGGTGTCCTGCGAAGCCTACATGGAGGCCGCACCGACGGGCCAACGCGAGCACGCCGCGGTGCTCGCGCCGAACGCCATCTCGATCGGGACGTTCACGAAGGCCTACGGGCTGGGTCCGATTCGCGTCGGTTGGATCGTGCTCGGCGAGGGGCTCGTGGACGAACGGGAGCGCCTCAAGGACAACGCGTTCCTGACCTGGGTCGACCCGCCGACCGCGTCGCTGATCGCGGCGCACCGTGCGCTGGATCACCTGCCGCAGCTCCTGCAACCGGTGCGCCGCGTCGAGGCCGAGTGCAAGCCGTTGCTCGACCGTTGGTTGCGCGAGACACCCGGCGTCGAGGCCATCGTGCCGCCCTACGGCATCTTCGCGTTCCCGCGCATCGTCGGCGTGGACGACACCAAGGCCTTGGGCGACTACCTGGCGACGCAGCACGACGTCGATGTCGTCCCCGGTGAGTACTTCGGCGCGCCCGGACACGTCCGCGTCGGCTGCGGCGTTCCGCAGGCGACGCTCGAGGTCGGGTTGCAGAAGTTGACCGCAGGTTTGGCCGCCTATCGCGGCTGAGCCTCTGGAGATCCGGCCGAGACCGAGCCATCCCGCAGTGCGCCGCGTTCGACGCGGTTCGGCGTTGCCGGGACCCACGAAGAGCGTCGAGCCATGCGTGGAACCCGCCGCCTGGATCCGCACCGAACGCGGCGCACTGCGGGATCGCTCGGTCTCGGCCGGACCTCTAGCGCAGTTGATCGAGCGCGCGTTCGATCGCCACGGCGCGCACTTCGCGCAGCGTCCGTCCGGTCGCGTCCGCCGTCGCGCCGACGTCGTCGTGTTCGGGGAACAGGTCGCGCGGGCCGAAGGGCGCACGGCCCGGATAGTCCGGTCGTTCGCGCACCTTGACGCGCACGGTGTGTCCGTCGACGTCGACGCTCAGGCTGCTGCGTCCGCACTCGGTGCGCTCGAGCGCCGTCCAGCGCACGCCGAAGGTGGTCGTCCACTCAAAGCACACGGCTTCCAGGGCGCTGCGCATGTCGTCGCGGGCCAGTGCGGACACCAGGGCGGCCTGGCGGTCCTTCTTCATCGACACGGGCGAGCTCCAGGCCTCGAGCGCGCCGGCTTCGCGCAGGCGTTGCAGCGCGTGGCCGACCTCCTCGGCGGTCATGTCGTCGAGATTGACGTCCAATTGCCACGCGGTGACGCGCGGATCGTCCACGTCCTTCGCCTTCGAGGATGCCGTCCCCAGGTGCACGCGCACCAGGTTCGGCGGGCCGACCTTGGGGTCCGCCGTACCGGCGCCCAGTCCGGTCGCGGCGCTCTGGAACGCGGTCGGAGCCTCGAAGGACTGGGTGTGATGGGTCAAGAATGCGGCCGCGGTCGGCGTCAAGCGCTCGCGCCCTCCGCCGGTTCGGAACGGGCGCCCCAACAGCAGTTGAGCGACGGCGGGTGCGGGCACGGGCATCTCGCCGTGGGCACAACGCACGGTGCCTTCCCCCACCAGAGGCGGACTCACGAAGACACGCTCGATCCCGAGCCGCGCGAGCGCCAGGTGCGCGCCGGCCACATCCACCAGCGTGTCGACAGCGCCGACCTCGTGCAGGTGGACCTGCTCGAGCGGAACGTCGTGGACGGCCGCCTCGGCCTCGGCCAAGCGGGTCAGCGTCGCTGCGGCGGCCTGACGAGCCGCATCGGGCAAGGAAGCGGCGTTCAAGCGTTCGATCAGCTGTCGCAAGTGCCGGTGCGGCGGGTCGACGGTCTCGGGCGTCGCCAGATCCATGTGGCGCGCGGCCAGCCCTCCGCGCTGCACCTTGCGGAAGGTCAGTTCGGCTTCACCGGGTACGAGTTCCTCGGCGAGTGCGACGAGATCGCCCTCGACGAAGCGCGGGTCGTTCAAGTCCAGGAACGCGGCGAGGAGCATGTCCCCGGCGCATCCACCGAACGGTTCGATCCAGAGGTCGCGGTTCGTGGTCATCGCCCACAGTGTCGGCGGGCGCAGCGTCCGGCGCAACGCTGCGCGCGCAGGAGATCCACGACATGACCGCTCGCACCGGCGGGAGTACCTCCCTTCGCCAGGGCTTCGATCCGCGCAGATTCCCGGACCCCAACCGGCGCCAACGCCTTGACCTCGTTCCGAGCTGGCTCCCGGGCTTCGACCCAAGTCGGCTCAGCTGCCGCCCCCAGCACTCGCCGCACGCGCCAGCACGATCGCACCGACCCGGCGTGCGCCCATGCGCCGGACCACGCGTGCGCACGCTTCGAGGGTCGACCCCGACGTCAATACGTCGTCCACCAACCACACGCGCCGGCCGTGGATCTGCCGTCGTTCCTCGACGATCTCGGCGAACGCTCCCGCCACGTTGGCCCGCCGGGACCGGGCACCCGGCGAACCCTGGGCCAACGTCGCGCGCGTCCGGCGCAGGGCCTGGCGGACCGGTACCCCCGTCTGCCGGGACAACTCGCGCGCCAGTCCTGCCGCTTGATCGTGTCCGCGTTCGAACTTGCGCAGCGGGTGCAGAGGCACCGGCACGAGGCGCGTGTCGCGGTCGGTCAAGTGCTCGGGCGGACAGGCGACCGCCAGTTGGGTCGCGAGGGTGGGCAGGAGATCGGCGCGACCACCGTGCTTCAACGCGAGGATCCATTTGCGCAGACCTGGATCCGAGTAGTCCGCCAACGCGATGACGCGATCCAGCACCAAGGGGCGCCGGCGGCATGCCGCACACGTCGCCCCGTCGGGCAACACCTCGGGCAAGCGGGCGGCGCACCGACCGCAGCGCTGGTGCGGAGCCTCACCGATCCGACACGCCGCACAGCTCCACCCCGCGGATCCCGGGGCGGGAGGTTCGCCGCACAGGTGACACGCGGGTGGGTACAGCAGGTCGATGCAACTCGCGACGAGTGCCCCGATGGGTCTTCCGATTCTGGCGCCGAATTCCACCTGCGGTGCCGTGGCGCGCTGCCCCGTTCGCTGCCCCGTGCGCTGCATGAACCGCCGCAGAAGACGCGTGCCTCTCATGCAAGAGAGACGCGTCCCGCGATCCAGGGTTGCGCCGCGGACTCGAGAAATCCGCCGCCGCGGATCAGATGGTCTCTTCGGTCTCGAACTCGGCTTCGTCGAAGCCGGGATAACCGAGGGTGCGCGCTTTCGCGGGAGGCAGGCCGGCCTTGGACCGCGTGCGTTGGGCGTAGGTCTGCACGGTGTCGTCCTCGCGGCTCTCGACGCCGAACAACTCACCGATCTCGCGCGCGACGTTGCCGTGTTGTTCGAGCTCGATCGGGTGCTGCAGGAAGTACTCGCGCACGTAGCGACGGAAGGCCCAGAGGGACCACCACCACGCGCTGAACAGGAGCACGACCGCGGCCACGACGATCAATCCGACCCAGGCCATGTTGAGCGGAGTCTCCCCGGGCGCCTTGGCGGCCAGGTGTCCGAACAACTGCATCCCGAACCCGGCCAACAGGAAGGCGAACCCAAGGGTCGTCTGAACGCGGTTGTAGACGTACTCGCGCACGGACTGCAAACGGCCCGAACCCGCACCGAAGTAACGCGCGACCAATCGCCGCGGATGCTCGAAGAGCGTCGCGTTGGCGATCAAGAAGGCGCCGACGATCGCGGTCACGACGCCGAGGCTGATCCAGTCGGGGTCCGAGAAGACCCCTTCCCAGATGGGTTGGGTGGGGAGAACGACCCCGAGGTGAGTCATGAGGCACAAGCTAGGTCCGGCGAGGTGTGGACGCAAGAGCGCCGGGATGACGAGCCCCTGGAAGCGGGTGAGCCCGGGTTCGGCCCGATCGCTCGCCGCCTGCACTGGAGTCGCCAGGTCCCAGCTACGACCGGGATTCCCCTGGGAGCTCGACGGTCGGTCCACCTGAGAATTCCGACGGGAACTCGCGTGGGACCGGACCTTTGGATTGTGCTCCCCCGCAGGTGCTGGATTGGCATTCTGTGCAGCGATGTCCCCCTCCCACGAGACTTCAGGCTCCGGTCCGGACGAGACGCCCCACGGCCGGAGGGTTCCGATCGAGCAGCTGGTGGATCCCGCCCTGTTCGGTGACGGGACCAAGACGCCCCATCCCTACAAGCTGCGGGACGCGCTGCCGGCGGGCTGGATCCTCGAGCCCGACCTCAAGCATGCCCGCCGCGATCGGCGCCTTTTGGCCGGAGGTGGCTGGGTCCTGGTCATCGGGATGGTCTCGTTCGGGACCGTCGCGTTCTTCATCTTCCGCGATGCCTTCCCCAAGGGGATCGGCGCCTACCTGCGACTCGGCGGCATGCTCGCGATCCTGCTGCTCGCGGGCGGCGTCGTCGGCCCGTTGGTCACCCGAGCCTTGACCCAGAAGTCGGGTCGCGGCCAGAGCTCCGACCGCAGCGCCCCACCGGCGTCCTCGGACGATCAGGGTCGCACGTAGATCAGCTTCGGTCGGCGTGCGGCGCCAGTGACCGGCCAGAAGTGGTCCTCGTTCCCCGCGATCCAGAGGTCGTGGTCCAACCGGAACAACTGCTCGACGAACGTGCGCAACGCCAACTGTTCCTCGCGCCAGTCCCCTGCCACGAGCGCCCGCACCTGACCGAGCCGCGCGCGCGTCGTCAACTCGGCGCGCAGTCGTTCGGCGTGCTCGAGCCCGACCTCGCTGGCGGACAGATCGAGCCAGGTCATCACGTGCAACATCGGAGGATGTCCGGCGCGCACGGCCAGGTAAGGATGGCCGAGCACCAGAACGGGCCCCTCGCGCCGGGCGAGTTCGGCCACGACGCGCTCGCCGTCCAGGCGGTCCTGGTCGGTGGGGATCCAGGGCCGGGGGTCGCGCGTGAGAACCAGCATCTGAACGAGCGCCAGCACGACGACCCAAGTGCGCGCGGGAACGCCGTTGCGAGGACGCAACGCCAACCCGACGAGCAAGGCGACGGCCAGCAGTGCGGGCATGCGGACGTTGTCGAACGCGCCGATGTGCGACCGTCCGAGGCCGGCGGCAACGAGCAGTCCGAACGCGAAGGCCACCGTGCGCGCGGAGGTTCCGCGCAAGCTGATCGACGCGAGAACCAGACCTGGAACCAGCCAGGCGAGATCCTGGGTCCAGAACATGCGCATGCCCGGCCCGTCGGTGGGATGCGCGCGCAGCAGGTCGAAGACGTGGAACGTGAGCCAACCATCGGTCGCACGATGGCCGAGGCCCCACACCGCCAGGTTCCCCAGCACGAACACGCCCGCGAAGAGCCACCCGGTTCGCCGCCTCTCGAGAACCCATCCCAACGCGAAGGTCGCGAGCGGGATGGCCGTGGTCTGCTTCGTCCAGCATGCGGCGATCCCGAGGACGGCGGCCACCAGAACCGTCACGACGGATGCAGCGTGGTCGCGCGTATCGCCGCGCAGCATCGCGAAGGCGCAGAAGCACAGGCACCAGGCGAGCGCGTCCACGCGGCCCACGTCCATCCAGGCTCCGGCGTAACCGAATCCGGCGAACCAGATTCCAGCCGCGCTCCACCCAGCGGCCTTGCTGGACGTGCCCGCGCGCACGCAGCGGAACAAAGCGATGCCGAGGACCAACGACGCGCTGATCGATACCAATCGCAACGCGAGGAACCCGCCGGCTCCACCGCCCGGGATCAAGGCCGCCAACTGCGTGAAGATCGGAGGGTAGGGAAAGGGGCAGAAGTCGAGGCCCGGTTCCACGTACAGCGGCAGGCCGGCGCGCACGCGCTCGACGTGCAGCAACATGCCTCCTTCCTGCCATTCGAGTTCGAAGGGATGGAATGCGCGCAGGGCGACGACGACCACCCAGACGGTGATCGCCATCGCCCCGCTGAGCCCGAGGAGTGCGGCGAGCGCACCTGCGGGCTTCGACCTGGCCGTGGAGTCGTCTCCACCGCCCGACCGATCGGGTTCGTCCGCTCGGCTCACTCGATGGTCAGCTCGAGGCTGTATGTGCCCTCGAACGACTGGATCTGGGTGACCTCGAACTCCATCTCGCCGGAACCACTCTGCTCCATCGTGTCCTCGCGGATCACGTCACCTTCGATGCTGAGCGCGATGGCGTGGTGAGCTTCCATGTTCCAGGTCAGGGTGCCTTCCAGCTCGAAACCGAACTCGAAGGAGTTGGACATCTCGAAACCCTCGGGCGCCTCGTCACCGAGTTCGGGAGTCATCTCGAAGCTGGTGGCCGCTTCGACGACGAACGTGATCGTCGCGACGCCGTCCTCGACGCTCTTGAGCGTCGCGGTGAACTCGGACACGTCGAGGCCCTCCTCGAACGCTTCGTTGAACAACTCCTGCTCGGGGTCCTTCTCCTCCCAATGCAGCTTGCCGAAGGGATCCATCGTGCGGTTGAACTCGTCGACGCCGAGTTCCCACGATCCGCCCACCTCGATGGGGTTGCCCGGCAACAGCCAACCCAGGGAGGAGTCGGCTTCGAGGTCCTCGAGGAGTTCGGCGTCGCCATCCTCGTCCTCGCCCCAAGCCGCGCCCCAGGAGTCGTCCTCGGCGTCCCACTTGAAGGTGATGGTCTTGCCCTCGAGCAACGACTCCTTCTCCTTGTCGTCGCTCTGGGACTCGCCATCGGGCCCCGTGAAGTCCTGGCCCTGTGCGGATGCGAGTTCCTCGTACTTGCGCGACACGCCCGTGATGCGGTCCCCGTCCATGCCGAGGATCGACTCCGACATGGTGAAGGAATCGCTCGAGGTGATCTTGATCTCGATGTCGTTCGCACCGACGTCTTGCTCTTCCCCGTTGAGGAGGACCCGCAGGTCCATGTCCACGAGTTCCATGTTCAGCTCGGAAACGAGCGTCTTGGTGAAGGTCGAACCCTCCTTGGGCGTGTTCGCCAGCGAGACCTCGTCGAGGATGCTGGAGAGGGCCACGGTCGGAAGGGAGAGGACGGCGCAGGTGGCCGCGGAGAGGAGAATCGCGCGTTTCATGATGGTTCTGGATCGGATTGGGGGCGGTATTGTGCGGAGGGACGCGGCCTTTGGCGATGGTCCTCTTTGTTTCCTTTCGGCGAAGACGGCTCGACGTGCGCCCGTTGAACGATGTGGGACACGTCGGGGACACCTCGGCGGAGTGGAACCTAGGGGGACCGCTCCAGAAGGGTGCCCTGGGCTGCCGAACCGCGCAGCGCGCGCAGGCATAAGGGTCGGACCGAGACGCGGAACGCGCCTGGAGATACGGCGCACGCCTCAATTTGTGGACCCTCTTACACAGGACCAGCACTCCTGACGGGGAGGTGCTAGAACGGAGCCATGAAGCTCCTGCTCCTCGCTCCTTCGCTGGTGCTCCTGTCCAACCTGCCGTTTGCGGACACCCTCCCGACGCGGGACATCCAGGACACCCCGACCTCGTCGTCCCCCCCCGCCGACGTGCCGGACTACGCGCGGGACGTGCGTCCGATCCTCGCCGAGGTTTGTTTCGATTGTCACGGACCGGACAGCGCCGTTCGCCAAGCCGACCTGCGCCTCGACCAGAAGGACGGATTGTTCGGGGACCACGGGGGCTGGCGCGCAGTCACCGCCGGCGACCTGGAAGCGAGCGAACTCTGGACACGCATCCTCGATGCGGACGACCCGATGCCGCCGGCGGAGGCGCAGCGTCAGTTGACGGAGGAGAACAAGCGGACCCTCGAGCGCTGGATCGCGGGCGGCGCGCCCTTCGCCTCGCACTGGGCCTTCGAACCGATCGCAAGACCGGCCGCCCCCGCAGTCGAAGACGCGGCCGACGGGTCCTGGGTCCGCAACGACCTGGATGCGTTCGTGCTGGCGCGCATGCGCGGCGAAGGTCTCGCGCCTTCGCCCGAGGCGGATGCGATCACGTTGTTGCGGCGCGTCACGCTGGACCTGACGGGCCTCCCGCCGAGTCCGGAGGAGCTGGATGCGTTCCTCGCCGATCCGTCCGAAGAGGCCTACGCCAAGGCCGTCGATCGCCTGCTGGCCTCGGACCGCTACGCCGAACGACAGGCGCGTTCGTGGTTGGACATCGCACGCTATGCCGATTCCAACGGTGACGCGAAGGACGGCACGCGTGAGATGTGGCGCTGGCGCGAGTACGTGATCGAGTCCTTCCGCAACGGCAAGCCATTCGACCAGTTCATCACCGAGCAGGTGGCCGGCGACCTCATCCCGGACGCGGGAACGGAGCAGAAGATCGCGACCGGGTTCCTGCGCAACCACCCGATCTTCACGAAGTCGGGCGTGCTCGAGGACGAGTACCGCCACGCATACGTCGTCGATCGCGCGAACACGGTCGGGACCGCGTTCCTGGGGTTGACCGTCGGTTGTGCCCAGTGCCACGACCACAAGTACGATCCGATCTCGCAGAAGGAGTACTTCGGCCTCTTCGCGTTCTTCAACCACGCGTCCGAACGCGACGTCGGCCGCAGCTTCGGCAACACGCGCCCGGTGCTGCACCTGCCGATCGGCGAGGACGGCCCGCGCCTGACCCAGGTCGAAGCGCGTTTGGCCGAACTGGACGCCGAGCTCGACGGCGATCACCAAGAGTGGGATGCGGCGTTCGACGCCTGGTGCGAAGCCCAGAGCGAGCGCGCCCACACGACGCCCGCCTGGACCGTGCTCGAGCCCTCGAGCATGATGTCGCTCGGTGGCGCGCAGCTGACGATCCAGGACGACGGCTCGGTCCTCGCCGAAGGCTGGAACCCCGGCAGCGACACGTACAACTTGATCCTGCGACCCGGCAAGACCCAGATCCAGGCGCTGCGCTTGGAGGTCCTGCCGGATGCGTCCCTTCCACGCGGCGGCTCCGGACGCTCCGAGCGTGGCACGTTCTCGCTCGGCGAGTTGGAGGTCTACGTCTGCACCGAAGCCTCGGGCGACCGCGGGGATCGCGTCGAGTTCGCGCGCGGCGAGGACGACGCCTCGATCGATCGTTACAGCACCGCCGATCGCGCCGTCGACGGCGGGGAGGATCGCTCCTGGACCTTGTTCGCCGAGGAGGTGACCGAAGCGCACGAAGCGATCTTCGTGCCGACGGAGCCGATCGACCTGAACGCCAACTCCATCCTGCGGATCGCCGTGCAGAACTCCGGAGCGCGGCGGGCGCGGGACACGCTGGGTCGCTTTCGTTTGTCGATGACGGGCGACGTCGCCGTTCGTGAGCGGTTGATCCCGATCGAGATGAAGTCGTGGCAGGCCCTCGGCCCGTTCCCCGAACACGATCCCACCAAGGCCTTGGCCAAGGCCTGGGAACCGGAGGAGTCGATCGCCGATGGCGTCGACCTGGATGCGTCGTACAAGAAGCCGAAGCTCGCCAAGAAGTCCAAGGACGATGGCAACGCGGACGCGCAGGAGTCCCCTGCGACCAAGGCCATGGATGCCAAGCCCGGCGCGAAGGTGATCGCCACCACGAAGGCGACGACCACGAAGGGGGCCACTGCGAATGCGGAGGCCCAGAACTCCGAGCCGAAGTCCGACATCGAACAGGCGGACGGCGACTCCATGCGGTCCACGGACGAATCGGACGAGGACGAAGCAACGGACGACGATGAGGAAGAGGACCGGGCCGACGAGGACGAGGACGGTCCGCCCGAGAACGCAGGACCTCCGTTCGGCAAGCGCGGGTCTCGCAGCAACGTCCTCAAGTGGACCGAGATGAAGGATTGGCGCGACGGCATGGGCGCGCGCATCTCGGGGAAGAACTCCGCCTGGTACCTCATGCGGAATCTCGAGGTCGACCGGCCTCGCCGCGTGCGACTGTGGGTGGACGGTGGCGAAGGACTCGTCGCCTGGCTCGACGGCGAGCGCATTCACGAACGTCCGGTCCCGCCCCCGGCTCCCAAGGACGAACACGCGACCTCGTCCGGCCAGGGCTTCGGCGACTTCGGGTTCGGCCCCACCGACCCGGACTTCGACCCCGACCCCAAGGATCCCGACCGATACGAACGCGCCCCCTATCGCTTGAACCAGGCGTTCACGTTCGACTTGAAGCCGGGCGAGCACGAATTGGTGTTGAAGGTCGCGACGCGCTCCAGCACGACGCGACTGAACGTGCGCTTCGATGTCGTGGGCGAGGACGTCCTGACCCTGGCGGCTGCGCGTGCGATTCGCGAATTGGATGACGCCCTGGTCGGCCCCACGCGTTCGCTGCCGGACCCTGGCGCGCACCAGACCTCGCTCACGGCGGAGATCCCGTCCGAGGTCGAACCCGAATGGGCGTCGGTCGTCCTGCCGGATCCGGTGGCCGCGCGACGCGACGATCTGCGCCGCTTCTTTCGCGAACGCGCGCTGCCCGAGGTCGAGGAGCGCTGGCTCGAGCGCGCCCGCCTGCGTGGCGAGCGTCTGACCATCTATGGTCGTTCGCCGGACGTCATGGTCATGAACGACGACCGCCCGCGCACGACTCGGCTCCTGACGCGCGGCGCGTGGGACCAGCCGGCCGGCGTCGTCGAACCCCACACGCCCGCCGTGCTACCTCCGCTCCAGGCCGAGGGCACGCCCGATCGTCTGGACCTCGCACGCTGGCTCGTCGCACCGGAGAACCCGCTGACGGCGCGCGTCACGGTCGACCGGTTCTGGGCGCAACACTTCGGGCGCGGCCTGATCGCCACGCCGGGCGACCTCGGCGTTCGTGGAGCGCCGCCGACCCACCCCCACCTGCTCGACTGGCTCAGCGCGACGTTCGTCGAGAGCGGTTGGGACGTGCGCGCCCTGCACAAGACGATCGTCACCTCGGCGACCTACCGTCAATCGTGCAAGGTGCGACCCGAGGTGCAGGCCGTCGATCCGACGGGTTCGTTGCTGGCGGGCATGCCGCGCGTTCGCCTGGCCGCCGAAGAGGTCCGCGACAATGCACTCGCCGTCTCCGGGCTGTTGGTCGAGAAGCTCGGCGGCCCGAGCGTCAAGCCCTACCAGCCCGCGGGTTTGTGGGACAACATCGGCAGCGGCGGCGGCGGCGGAGCGTATCGCACGTCCAAGGGCGATGACCTGTATCGCCGTGGCCTCTACGTCTTCTGGCGCCGTTCGATGCTCTATCCCTCGTTCGCCGTCTTCGATGCGCCGTCCCGCGTCCTGTGTTCCGTCGAGCGCATCGAGACGAACACGCCGCTGCAGGCATTGGTGCTCCTGAACGACCCGGTCTTCATCGAAGCGGGTCGCCAACTGGGTCTGCGCATGTTGCAGGAGGGCGGCGTCAACGACGGCGCGCGCCTGGCCTATGGCTACCGCTTGGCGACCTCGCGCATGCCCGACAATGCCGAACTCACCATCCTGTTGCAGGTCCTGAACGACCAGCGCGAACATTGGAAGGAGAACGAGCGCGATGCGAAACGCTACCTGAAGGTCGGCTCGAAGAAGCTGCCCGAGGATCTGAAGGACGCCGAACCCGAGACGCTCGCACCCTGGGCCGCCGTCGGTCAGATGCTGCTCAACCTCGACACCGTGCTGCACAGGAATTGACCATGACCTCCCACGAACCCGAATCCCCGGTCCCGTCCCCGGTGTCGATGCATCGGCGCCTGCTGCTGCGCAACGCCCTGTTGGGCGGCGGCTACTTGAGCCTCGGTGGCCTGACCGCACGCTCGTTGTTCGCCCAGGGCGACGAGACCACGCAACTTCCCGCCGCCACCGGCATGCATCACCCGGCGACCGCCAAGCGCGTGGTCGTGATCTATGCGCTGGGCGGGCTCTCGCAGTTCGAACTGTTCGACGAGAAGCCGCTGTTGCAGGAACGTCACGGCGAGGATCTGCCCGCCTCGCTGCTCGCCACCGGCCAGATCACGACGGTCACCAGCCGCCAGGGCGCCCTGCCCGTGGTCGGTGCCGTCGCCGAGTTCGAGAGTTGCGGCCACAGCGGCCAGCGCATGTCGAACCACGTGAAGGAACTGAAGCGCCACGCGGACAAGCTGGCGATCATCCGCACGATGACGACCGACAGCGTCGTGCACGAGCGCGCGAACGTCAGTTTCTTCACCGGCACGCAAGTCCTCGGTCGGCCGTCGATGGGTTCGTGGGTCACGTACGGCCTGGGGTCGGACACCAAGGACCTGCCCGAGTTCGTCGTCATGCTCTCGGGCCGCCAGGACGCGAGCGCCGTCAACTCGCGCATGTGGGGTCCCGGATTCCTGCCCGGCAAGCACCAGGGCGTGCAGTTCCGCTCCAAGGGCGACCCCGTGCTCTACGTCAATCCGCCCAAGGGTGCCCTTGAAAGTCGGGACGGCATGCTCGAGGGCCTCGAGAAGCTCAACCAGATCGAGGCGGAGCGCACGGGCGACCCGTCCGTTCACACACGCATCTCGGCGTACGAGAAGGCCGCGCGGATGCAGCTGTCCGTGCCCGACCTGATGGACCTGAAGAACGAGAAGGACGAACTGCTCGAGGCCTACGGCGCCGACCGCAAGGACGGCAGCTTCGCCCGCAACTGCGTGCTCGCTCGACGTTTGCTCGAGCGCGGGGTGCGCTTCGTCCAGATGATCGACGCCGGTTGGGACCATCACGAGAACATGCCCAAGGCGATCGAGACGAAGACCAAACAGACCGACAAACCCATCGCCGCGTTCCTGGACGACCTGCACGAACGCGGGCTGCTCGAGGAGACGGTGGTCGTGTTCGCCGGAGAATTCGGGCGCACGCCTTATTGCGAAGGCCGCTTCTCCAAGAATTCATACGGTCGTGATCACAACAACCGACTCGGTTCGATGTGGATGGCCGGAGGTGGCGTGCAAGGCGGCGTCACGCACGGCGTCACCGACGAATGGGGCTGGGCGACGGTCCAGGACGAGGTCCACGTCAACGACGTGCAAGCCACGCTTCTGCATACGCTAGGCATCGATCACGAGCGTTTGACGCACCGCAGCCAAGGGCGCGACTTCCGCCTGACGGACGTTGCGGGTCGCGTGGTGCAGCAAGTGCTGGGTCGCGCCGAGGTCCAACCCAAGAACGCTTGGGGACTTCCGGTGGGTTCGCCCAAGACAGGATCGACACAGAACGACAACGCAGGCTGAACAGAGTGGACCGGGCCGATCTCAGATCCGTCGACTAGGGTGCAGGCCCCAGCCACACGAATCCTGTACCCCTTGAAACCCTCATGAAGTTCACGATCCAACGACCGGCATCCTTCCTCCTGGCCGCGGCGGCCCTGATCAGCGGCGCCTCGGCGCAATTCGCGTTCGACGAGTGCGGCGTCCTGGTCGACGACACGCTCGGGCAGTGCGTCGTCTTCCAAGCGGACAACGGAGGCACCTACCTCCCCACCTCGAGCCTCGGCAGCTTCGTGGTCGGCGACCGACTCCGCGTTCAGGGCGAGGTGAACGGCAACTTCTTCACCATTTGCGGCGGGACGTTCTCGGGGCTCCTGGGCAATGAGACGTACACCGTCGACGCGGTGTGCAATACGCCCGGCGGCCCGATCGTCGTGGCGTGCGACCCCGCCAGCAATCACCACGAAGGCAACTACGTCAAGCTCGACACCTCGAGCGTCGGATCCGGCGTGGGCAGCGGCTTGCACATCGAGGCCCTCGACGGCCCCGACGGTGAGTTCGGTTTCGTCCTGATGTCGTCGGACGGATCGGCGAGCGTCAACCTGTTCAACGGGGTCCTGTGCCTCGGCTCACCGCAGGGGCGCTACAACCCGTCGATCTCCACGAACCAGGGCCTGCCCCAACTGAACTCCCTCGGGCGGTTCGACTCTTCGGGCGTGATGCTGAACATCTCGGGAACGTCCACGGTCGGAACGGGCTTCGACGTCCCCACCGAACTCCCGTTCTCGCCCATCGGCCAGGTCATCCTTCCGGGCGACCAGTACTTCTTCCAAGTCTGGTACCGCGACGAGGTCACCGTCCCCGGCGACTCGGCCAACTTCTCGAACATGATCCAGGTCACGTTCTAGTCATGCCTAGTCCTCCAACCAAGATGCGGGCGGCCCAGCACAGTGCTGGGCCGCCCGCGTCTTCGTTCGGGCCCGTCGGAAGCTCGACGCAACAGGACCTCGCGAACGGAGCGCTCGAGGAGTTCGCCTGGGGCGTCAACGACTTCGAGATGCCGACCCGGTCACGCACCCGTTGGGAACGCGTCCAGCGCGTCGGCATCAGGCAGGGCCGGACTGCGCTCGTTGGCCCTTGCATCCCGGTGATTCGAGGAGCTCAGGACAGTCCGGGAACCGGTGCGGGCGGTTCGAACGCCAGCGCGTACTGCGCCCCGTACAGCGGATAGTCCACACGCACGCGATACCCGCGCAGATCGTCGGCCTGCCAGCCCATGCGTTCGTGCACGTGCGCGACCGCACCGGAGTAGTTCGACGACTCGGAGAGCCCCACGCGAGTGAGGCCGTGACCGAGCAGCTCGGGGCCTTCCGTCGTCTCCATCCGATCGATGTCACGCTCCGCGTCGTTCACGTCGGCGATCCCGCCGATGGCCGTGTCGTAGACGAGCAGCTCGGGCTCACGATTCGGATAGATGTCCTTGTGCACGAACACGTCGAAGACGAGCCGGCGTGCGGGCACCGCCACATCGCTGTAGGCGTAGCCCTTCCGCAGCAGCTTGGGGTTGACGTAACGCGGCATCTCGTTCGCGTTGACCTCGGCCAGAATCATGTCCCGCGCGGAGTCGCGGCCGAAGGCCTCGTCGGCGAGCGTGTAGTGGATCGCGTCCCCGGCGCGATGTGCCGTGAAATCGGCGGGAGGCGCGATGCAGTGATCGTCGAGGCGACCGATCGCAGCGCCTTCGAGCACGACACCATCGAGATCGGTGCTCACGCGCCGACGGGGCGCCGGCATGATGCGGCGCGAGGACACCTTGATCCGAACGCCAGGTCGCAAGCGCGTCAGTCCGAGCAACCCGACGAGCCAGACGACGTCGATGGACGTGCCGTCGGACGACGGCGTCAGGAACGCGGCGGACACGTCGAGGTCGACGGACACGCCCTTGAGCTGGCTGATCGCCTTGTACGCCGACTGACGGCGGCGGAGCTCGAACTCGGCACGGGCCTCGGGGGACCACGCGCTGAGGATCGCGGTCAGGGCGCTGCGATCGCCGACGTCGTCCTGGATCAAACGCTCGAAGCGGTCCACGGCAGCCTCCGCCAACTCGATCGATGCGAGGTCGACGTCCCGCTTGCGCGCGGCCTTCAGAAAACGCCGCAGCGGATCGGGACCGGGCACGTGATGCAGAATGCCTGCGGGCTCGGCGTGGGAGATGGCGCGCAACAACCGACTGGTCAGCACCTTGTCGAGGCCCAGCGCGTCCGCGAGCCGTTGGGGCCCCCGCGGCTGGTCCGGGACCGCGCTCACCACCGCGCCCAGGCGAGCGCCCAGGTCCCCCCCGACGCTCCGGATGCGGCTGGCGAGGTCCTTCGAATACCCCTGAGTCGGGCTCGACTGTTTGGTCTTGGAATTCATGCAACCCCAGGATGCACAAGCACTTGGGGAGACCGCAAGGCCCTTCCGTGCAGTTTCACGGGAGTTTCCGGGATACTGAAGTCCCGTTGTGCTTATGCTGCACCCCTCAGGCACGGCGCGAGCCTCCAGGCACACAGCGCAAGCCTCGCGCACCACCCCTTGCACCCACCCACACCCTCCCATGCGTAACTCCCTTTCGATCGCGGGCCTGCTCGCCGCAGCCGCACTCACCTCCTCGGCCTCCGCTCAGGTCGTCGCCCTCGACCTCTGCGGCGACATGGCCGTGGACGGCGGCGGCTGCCTGCAGTTCTACGGCGACGACGGCCTCACCTATCAGCCCGGAATCGCGCACAGCCTTTCCGCGGGCGACCGTGTCCGATTCGTCGGTGACTCCGACCCGGTGTTCTTCGGGTTCTGCTTCGGCCCCATCGAAGGACTCCTGGTGACCGGTGCGTTCACCTTCGACGCGGTCTGCGACCCGGTCACCACGATGATCACCGTCCAGTGCGATCCGGCCGGCCCCCACTACCAGGGCAACAGCGCCAAGCTCAACACGAGCAGCTTCGGCAGCGGAGTCGGCAGCGACCTGCACATCGAATGCACCGACGGTCCCAGCGGCGAGTTCGGGTTCATGTTGATGTCCGCCGACGGCTCGGCGAACGCCAGCCTGTTCAACGGTGTGTTGTGCCTCGGTTCCCCGTTCGGCCGCTACAACGCGAACATCGCGACGAACCAGGGCCTGCCCCAGCTGAACTCCCTCGGCCAGTTCGACGTCGGCGGCGTGCTGCAGAACCTCGCGGGCACGGCGACGTCCTCGGGCGGAAGTGGCTTCGACGTTCCGTCCGAACTGCCGCTCACGCCGTCGGGCCAAATGATCGCCCCGGGCGACACGTACTACTTCCAGGTCTGGTTCCGCGACCAGGTCGCGCCGTTGCCCAACCCCGGCAGCTCCGCGAACTTCTCCAACATGATCGAAGTGCTCTTCTAGTCGAGCGCTGCGAGAAAGGGGACCAAGCCCCTTCGATCAAGGGGTGCCGTGCCTGGGAAGGCGGCACCCCTTCTTTCGTACGCTCGGGCTGCATAGGAACCAGCCGACCTCACGAGGATGTGCTGTGCGTCCTGCGGCTAGACGACCCAGATCACGACCGCGGTCACGGCCAACGCGAGCACGATCAGGGCGCCTGCGAAGAGCCCGCACGTGCAGCCGGACGAGCGGCGACGGGCCGAATCCCGCAAGAGCGGGGTGCCGTACTTCGCCCCGGGATCGTCCGGATACGCGGAGGCTTCCGGATCCCCGGGCTTCCCCTTCGCGCGATCCGAAGCGTCCGCGCTCACTCCCACTCGATCGTGCTGGGCGGCTTGCTCGAGATGTCGAGCACCACGCGGTTCAAACCCTGAACCTCGTTGATGATCCGGTTGCTGATGCGGCGCAACAGATCGTGGTTCAGGTAGCCCCAATCCGCGGTCATGCCATCGACCGACTCGACGATGCGCAGGGCGCAGGCCATCTCGTAGGTGCGCGCGTCCCCCATCACACCGACCGAGTTGATCGGCAACAGGACGGCGAAGTACTGCCAGAGCCCTTCGTGGGCGCCGGCGGCCTCGATCTCGGTGGTGACGATCGCGTCGGCCTCGCGCAGGATCGCGCAACGCTCCGCGGTGACCTCGCCGACGATGCGCACCGCGAGCCCGGGACCCGGGAACGGTTGGCGCATCAGCAGGCGCTGGTCGAGGCCAAGGTGCGCGCCGATGCGCCGGACCTCGTCCTTGAACAGTTCGCGCAGGGGCTCGACGAGCTCCATCTGCATGTCGTCGGGCAGGCCGCCGACGTTGTGATGACTCTTGATCGTCGCGGTGTTGCCGCCATGCACGGCGACGGACTCGATCACGTCCGGGTACAGGGTTCCCTGGGCCAGGAAGTTCGCGTTGCGGAACCGCTTGGACTCCTCGTCGAAGATCTCGACGAACTCGTAACCGATCGCCTTGCGCTTCTTCTCGGGATCCGTGACTCCGGCGAGCTTGCCGAGGAAACGGTCGGCCGCGTCCACGGTGGTCAGGTCGAAACCCAGGTGGTCGCGGAACGCCTCTTCGACGACCTCGCGCTCGCCTTTGCGGAGCAATCCGTTGTCCACGAAGATGCAGTGCAGGCGATCGCCGATCGCCTGGTTCAGGATCATCGCGGCGACGGAGGAATCGACGCCGCCGGACAGGCCCAGGACGACCTCGCCCGTGTCGCCGACCTTCTCGAGGACGGCCGCGACCTCGCGCTCGACGATGTTGTCGGAGACCCAGTCGCAGGGCAGGCCGCAGACGTTCTTGACGAAGTTCGTCAGGAAGGCGGTGCCTTGTTCGGTGTGACTGACCTCGGGGTGGAACTGCACGCCGTAGAAGCCACGGGTTCCATCGCCGATCGCGGCGAACGGACAGCTCTTGGACGAGGCCAGGACGTCGAACCCGTCGGGCAATTGGGTGACCTTGTCGCCGTGACTCATCCACACGACGGTGTCGCCCTGGACGCCGGCGAAGAGTCCTTCGGAGCGCTCGACGTGGACCGGGGTGTGACCGAACTCGCGCTCGCCGCTGCCCTCGACCTGGCCGCCCAAGCGCTGACACATCCACTGCATGCCGTAGCAGATGCCGAGGACCGGGACGCCGAGATCGACGATGCCCTCGGGCACGGACGGCGCGTCCGGCGCGTACACCGAAGCGGGACCGCCGGACAGGATGATGCCGGCGAGGTCCATGTCCGCGGCCGCCTGCATGGCGGTGCGCGGCGGATGGATCTCACACCAGGAACCGACCTCGCGCACGCGGCGCGCGATGAGTTGCGCGTACTGCGCCCCCAGGTCGACGATCAGGATACCCCTCGGGCGCTGGCTCATTCGTGGCGGTAGTTGCTGGATTCCTTGGTGATCGTGACGTCGTGAGGATGACTCTCACGCACGCCTGCGGGGGTGATGCGCATGAACTGCGCACGCTCCCACAATGCGGCGAAGCTCTCCGCGCCGCAGTACCCCATGCCGGCGCGGATGCCGCCACAGAGTTGATAGACGAACGGCGAAAGCTCGCCGCGGTACGGCACCATGCCCTCGATGCCTTCCGGCACGAGTTTCTTGGCGTCGTCGACGTCGCCCTGGCGATAGCGAACTTTGGAGCCCTTCTGCATCGCGCCGAGCGAGCCCATGCCGCGCACGGCCTTGAACGTCCGGCCCTGGCTGATGATCTGTTCCCCGGGGCTCTCCTCGAGTCCGGCGAAGATGCTGCCGAGCATGCAGGAGGACGCGCCGGCGGCGAGCGCCTTGACCGCGTCTCCGCTGAAGCGAATGCCGCCGTCGGCGATGACGGGCACGCCGGAGCCCTTGAGCGCATCGGCGACGCGACGCACGGCGGTGAACTGGGGAACGCCGACCCCCGCGACGACGCGCGTCGTGCAGATCGAACCGGGGCCGATGCCGACCTTGACGCCGTCGACGCCGGCCTCGACCAGGGCGAGCGCGGCCTCGGGCGTCGCGATGTTGCCCGCGACGACGTCGATCGTGTGCTCCTTCTTCAACGCCCGGACGGTGTCCATGACGTTGTCGGTGTGACCGTGAGCGGTGTCGACGACGAGCACGTCGGCGCCGGCCGCGACCAGTGCGGCGGCGCGGTCCATGTCGTGCGGACCGATCGCGGCGCCGACGACCAGTCGTCCGCGCGAATCGAACGCGCTGTTCGGATAGGCGCCGAGCATGTCCAGGTCCTTGCGCGTGATCAGACCGCGCAGGTGCCGGGAGTCGTCGACGATGATGAGCTTCTCGACCTTGTGCCGGTTCAGGAGCGTCGCGGCATCCTTCAGCGCGGTGCCGGGGGGCGCGGTGACGAGGTTCTCCTTGGTCATCACGGCCGAGACGAGGACCTCGTCGGCCTCACCGAAGCTGGTGTCGCGGCGCGTCAGGATCCCGACCACGCGGTCGCCTTCGAGGATCGGCAGACCGCTGATCGACTTGGTGCGCATGATCTCGCGCGCCTGACCGAGCGTGGCGTTCGGCGGCAGCGTGACGGGGTCTTCGATCACACCGTTCGCGGAACGTTTCACCTTGGTCACCTGGGCGACCTGCTCCTCGCGGGAGAGGTTGCGGTGGATCACGCCCAGGCCGCCCTCGCGGGCCAACGCCACGGCGAGCTTCCATTCGGTGACCGTATCCATCGCGGCCGAAGTCAGCGGGATCTTCAGCTCGACGTTGCGGCTGAAGCGCGTGTCCAGGCAGACCTGGGAAGGCAAGACTTCGGAGTGCCGCGGGATGAGCAGCACGTCGTCGAAGGTCAGGCCGGTGATCATTGCATCCGTCATGTCGCGTGTCCCTGTCGCAGGTGGCTTCCCGCGGATTCAGCCGGATTCAGCGTGGGAACCCCCGATCGGGGTCGACGGATGGACGCGTGGCCCGAGGGGCGAGGATTCGAGGTCCTCGCGAACGGGGTTCCACGGTCGGGATCAGCCGGGTGACGGGGGGTTCAGCACGACTTCGTTGGGCCGAGTTGAATCCTCCCAGTCTAGCGATGGCGCCGGACCCGATCCACCAGGGGACTGGCCTAGTTCGCTCCGCACGAGGATCCGACCTGCGCCTGGAGCGTCCAGACACCGGTCCGGATCGAGCCGAGGTCGCCCCCAGGCCGCGTGAGCGAGGTCCGGCGATTCGTGCGGAGCGAACTAGGCCAGTCCCCTGGTGTCCTTCGTCGCTGGAACCCGTCCCAGAACGAAGTCGGGCTCGGCCCCACCCGAAGGTGAGAACCGAGCCCGGAGAAGGAGGAGATGGGGCCTGCTTCGGCCCAAAGCCGCCGCAACTTGAGATGCACGTCCTCCGTGGAAGGGTCCGGTCCCGGAGGCGGGACCCCGGGTTCGGGCCCGGGCCCTGGATTTCCTGCCCCGCAGCCCCCGGAACCCGCGTCTCAGGCACAAGGAGAGGGCCTGGGAGGCCGATAGACTCCTTCGCGGCCCCGTTGTTCCATCAGCGCCCCGCACCGCTTCCGACCGCACCCGTGGTCGCGCCGCTCCTCACCCCTTCGATCCACGCTCGAAGGGCTGCTCGCTGGTCCGCCCCACCATGGCCCCCGATCGCAAACCCCATTCCGGTTCCCCGACGGCCGTCGCCGTCGTCGGCGCCGGATACATCGCCGACTTCCACCTCGAGGTGCTCTGCGCCACACCCGGCGTACACGTCGTCGCGGTCTGCGACGTCGACCGGGCGCGCGCGCAGGCGGTGGCCCAGGCACATGGCATCGAGGGCGTCGCGACCGATCTGGCCGACCTGCCCGCGATGGGTGTCCAGGTCGTCCATCTGTGCGTGCCGCCCGACCTGCACGTGCCGCTCACGCGCAAGGTGCTCGAACTGGGCATGGGCGCGTACGTCGAGAAACCCCTCGCGCTGAACGCCGCCGATGCCGCCGAGCTGCAGCAGCTCAGCCAGTCGACGGGACAGCCCCTGGGCGTCAACCACAACAACGTCTTCCATCCGTCGTTCCGGCGTTTGGTCCGCCGTCTGGAGGCGGGCGAGATCGGAACGCTCAGCCACGTGCGCGTCGCCCTGTCCGTGCCCGTCGCGCAGCTCGATGCGCAGAAGTACGACCATTGGATGTTCCGCGCCGAACGCAACATCGTCTTCGAGCAAGCGGTGCATCCGCTCAGCCAGATCCACCACCTGATCGGTGCTCCCGAGCGCGTCGAGCCCACGATCCTGAGCACGCGCGAACTGAACCCGGGGCAACGCTTCCACGAACGCTGGGTCGTCGCGGGTCAGGGCGAGCGCGGCTCGGTCGAGATCTACCTGCACTTCGGTGCGCCGTTCACGCGCTGCACGTTGGAGGTCTTCGGTTCGGACGGCTCGCTCGAAGCCGACCTGTTCCACGATCAGCTCGCGAGCGAGCGCAAGGTCAAATGGCTCGACTTCTGGAACAGCTACCTCGCCGGAGCTCGGCGTGGGCGCCAACTGCGCGGCGATGCGCGCCGCGTGCTGACGAACTGGATGCGCTTCACGCTGGGCATCGGCCCGCGCAAGGATGCGTTCTTCGTCGGCATGCACGACTCGATCCAAGCCTTCCACGCTTCGCTGCGCGGCGGACCCGCCTACCTGTCCGGGCCCCAGGAGGCCGTCGAAGTCACGCAGTGGTGCGACGCGTTGGGCGAGGGCCTGCCGACCGCTCCTGCACCCGCGCCCGTGTTCCCGGAGTCCGGCCCCGCACGCGAGGGTGAGATCCTGGTCCTGGGAGGCAGCGGCTTCATCGGCACCCGCGTCGTCACGCGACTGCTCGAGCGTGGCCGCCACGTCACGTGCGCCGTGCGACGTCTGCGCGACCTGCCGCCCGAGGTCGTCGAACCCGCGCTCGACGGTCGCCTGCGCCTCGTGCAAACGAGTTTGGGCGACACGGCGGGCATGGCCCGCGCCCTCGACGGCATCCAGACGTGCGTCCACCTGGCCACGGGTGGCGGCGACAGCTGGGAAGCGATCCAGAAGGTCATGGTCACCGGCTCGCGCGAGGTCACGCGCCAATGCGTGGACGCCGGCGTGCGACGCTTGATCTACGTGTCGAGCGTCGCGGCGCTCTACAACGGACCGGAGGGACCCGCGGACATCGACGATGCGACGCCACAGGATCCGCGCATCGACGAGCGCGAGATGTACTCGCGCGGCAAGGCCTACGCCGAGCGGGCCGTGCGCGACGCGGCCTTGAACTCGAAGCTCGAGGTCGTGATCGCGCGCCCGGGCGTCGTCGTCGGTGAGGGTACGCCGATGCAGCACACGGGTTTGGGCCTGTGGGCGCGCGACAATCATTGCGTCGGTTGGGGCAAGGGCGATCGGCACCTGGCGCTCGTCTGGGTCGACGACGTAGCCGAGGCCCTGGTGCGGGCGGCCGTGCTCGAGGGCGATGCGCTCGCCGGCAAGGACATCAACCTCTGCGCCAACGTGCCGCTGACGGCGCGCGACGTCGTCGAAGAACTCGCGCGCCACACGGGCCGCGACCTGCACTTCCACCCGCGCTCGCTCTACCTGTCGCAGCTGATGGAGATCGGCAAGTGGCTGGTCAAGAAGGCGGGTCGCCGACCGGGTGTGACGTTCCCCTCGTTCCGTGACCTCAAGTCGCGCGGCCTGGCCCGACCGTACAAGTCCGACCTGTCGCGTTCCGTGCTGGATTGGAAACCGCTCGAGGACCGCGAGACGTTCCTCGAGAAGGCCATTCGCGTCTATCGCTGAACCATGGGGACGCCGCGCCACGTCCTGCACGTCTTCTCCACGTTCGCTCCGGCGGGCCCGGAGCTGCGTGCGGTCGCGCTGATGGCTGGCCTGGGTGACGGCTTCCGGCACACGATCGTCGCGATGGACGACTGTCACGATGCGGAGCGACATATCCCCGGCGGCGTCGCCTTCGAGCTGCGCCCCGGACCGGGCGACGTCGGTAGCCGCGCCGCCATCGGCTGGACGCGGCGCACGTTGCGCGAGCTCCGACCGGACCTCTTGCTCACGTACAACTGGGGCGCCTTCGATGCCGTCATCGGTGCGCGACTGTCGCGCTTTCGAGCGCACGTCCATCACGAGGACGGGTTCAACCTCGACGAGGCCGTGAAACAGGTCCCGCGCAGGCTCTGGGCGCGGCGCTTGTTCCTGCGCTGCACCCCCACCGTGATCGTGCCGTCGCGCAACCTCGAACGCATCGCCCAGGACACCTGGTGGCTCCCGGAAACGCGGCTCCAGTTCATTGCGAACGGGGTCGACCTGGAGGCCTATGCTCCGCGTGACGCGGAGGCCGCGCGCGTGCGCTTGGGACTTCCCTCCAAGGCGCGCGTCATCGGCACCGTCGCTGGTCACCGTCCCGTCAAACGGCTCGACCGATTGATCGAAGCGTTCGCCAAGATCGATGCGGTCCACGATGCGCACCTGGTTCTGGTCGGGGACGGGCCTGAACGCGAGAGCTTGGTGCGACTCGCCAAGGAACGACACGTCACCACGCGCGTGCACATGCTGGGCATGCGCGACGACCTGCCGAAGATCTACCCGGCCTTCGACGTCTTCTGCCTGTCGTCCGATTCCGAACAACAGCCGGTCTCCATGCTCGAGGCCATGGGCTCCGGCTGCGCGATCGTCGCGACGGACGTCGGGGACGTGCGCGCCACGCTGCCCGACGGTGCTGCACCCTACTTGGTGGATCCGAACCACGCGGATGCGTCGGGCGAGCTGGCGCGGGCCTTCTCCGCCTTGCTGGCGGATCCCGACGCTCGCCAAGCGCAAGTCATCGCGAACCGTGCCCGCGTGGAGGAGCGCTACGCGTTCTCCTCGATGCTGGATCGCTATCGCGTCCTCTACGACCGGGCTCTCGGATAGGCTGCTCCCGTGATGCGCACGCTCCCCATCCTCCTGGCTCTGATGGCCTGTCAGACGACGCGCGTCCAGAACGTGGCGTCCACCGCGTCCGCCCAAGATCCGAGCGTCGACGCGCATCCGGACGAGGCCGCCCTCGAGGGATTCGCGCTCGCTCCCTACGTTCTCGAACTCGACCACCAGGGCTTCACCGTGTGCTGGGTCACCGCCGAGCCGAGCTCTTCGACCCTTCGTGTCGATGGGATGGAGCAGAGCTTCGTCCTGGGTGACGGGGAGCTTCGCCGCTTCCACCGCGTGGTTGCAAGTGACTTGCATTCTGACAGTCACTACCACTATCGAATCGGAGAGGTGTACGACGCTCGAGTCCGTACGAGTTCGGCGGAAGGCCACTTCCGCGTCGCCAGCTTCGGGCACGTGGCGGGAACGGAGGAACCGGGCGAGGCCCCCATCGAGCCGTTGGTCCAGGCGCTCGATGCGTACGGCGTCGACCTGACTCTGGTCTGCGGGGACATCACGTACGCCTCGGGCTTCCGGGACTTCGCGCGCTACTTCTTCCGGCCGTTCGAGCGCATCCTGGGCACGCACGTCGTCGCGGTGGCGCCCGGCAATCATGACGCCGGCTTTCCGATGCACGTACGCCCGGAGACGCCCGCGGACGAGGTCGATCAACGCATCGGGTTCGACTACACCGTCTTCCGCAAGCTCTTCCCTTATACGTACGGGCACGCGAACGAAGGCGGCTACCACACCTTCGTGCGCGATCACGTGCGCTTCATCGCGCTGTCGTACTGCACCGACGTCAAGGGCGGCTTCGCGCGCCAGTTGCAATGGCTGGGCAACGTCCTGGAGAACGACCACAGCGAGTTCGTCGTCGTCTTCCTGGGCGGTTCCAGCGGTCCGCCGCGCGAGTACGACGAGGACGCGCTCTACACCTTGCTGGGCGAGCACGGGGTCGACCTGGCCCTCGGCGGCGACGGCCCGGGCGTGTTCCAGGACGAGGTCCACGGCGTCCCGCGCTTCTTCGCCGGTTCGCGCCGGGACGCGCGACGGTTCTTCATGATCGACTTCGAACCGTGGTCCTTCACCGTGCGCCAGGTCGATGTGCTGCGCGGCCCGATCGGCACGCCCGTGCGCTTCGAGACGCGGCGCACCAAGCAGCTCGTGCGCGAGCTCGAGGGCGGCGAAGTCGTCGAGCGCAACAAGGCCGCGCGGCACCTGTTCGCCGAGATCGACGTCGCCTGCGACGCATTCGACGGCATCGAGATCGACTTCGAATGGCCGACCCAACGCTCGACGGCCTTGCAGGTCCTGTGGACGCCGGACGGCAACGAGCGCGCGGACCTGGGCGGGGACGCCTACTTCTTCCGCTCACGCCTGTTGCGCCTCAAGGAACCGGGCACCTATCACTTCCGGATGCGCATGCCGAAACGCCATCCGTTGACCGATGAACCCTACGTGCTGCACGACCTGATGCTCAAGATCGCCACGCCCGAGGGGCAGCCGCCCGTCGACCTGGCGAGCATGATTCGCAGCGTGCGTCTCGTGCGTGATGCGGACCGGACCACGACCGAGGAGGACCGCTGATGAATGCGCCGTTCCCGTTCAGCGCCCGGACCTTGCGCCGCACGTGCGTGGTGCTCGGACTCGCCGTGCTCGCCGCTGCCTGCGGTTCCAAGGCCGAACCGAAACCGGTCGCGGGCGGGCTGAACGTGGCTCCGTACGTGCTCGATCTGGACGAGGACTCGGCCACCCTCTGTTGGGTCAGCGCCGCCCCGATGGCCTCGACCGTGCAAGTCACCGGCCCCCAGCGCGTGCGTCACTTCGGCGACCGCGCGCACCGTCGCTTCCACCGGGTCGAACTGACCGGGTTGCAACCGGGCACCGACTACCGCTACTCCGTCGCCGACATCCACCAGGCCGTCCTTTCCACGCCGACCGACGACCGCCACTTCCGCTTCGCCGCCTTCGGCCACGTGGCCGGAACGCAGTCCCCGCGCGAGTACCCGGTCGAAGCCTTGCCCAATGCCTTGGACGACTTCGGCGCCGCGTTCGGGCTGTGCTGCGGCGACATCACCTACTACACGAGCGTCCCCGGTTTCGCCGAGGCCTTCTTCGGACCGTTCCAGGACTACCTCGCGACCCGCCCCGTGCACGTCGCACCCGGCAACCACGACGGCGGCTTCCCGCAACAACGCGGTTTCGACTACACCGCGTTCCGCACCATGTTCCCGCACGACTACGGGAACGCCGACGAGGGCGCTTACCACACGTTCACGCGCGCGCACGTGCGGTTCATCGCGCTGTCCTATTGCCCCGATCGCAAGGACGGGTTCGTCCGGCAACTCGCGTGGCTCGAGTCCGTCCTGGAGGCCGACGAGAGCGAGTTCGTGGTCGTGTTCTTCGGTGGCGCCAACCCGCCGCAGGTCGGTTACGACGAGGACGCGCTGTTCGGAGTGCTCGCCAAGCACGAGGTCGACGCGGTGTTCTGTCACGACGGATCGGGCGTCTTCCAGACCGAGGTCCAGGGCATCCCGCGCTTCCACATCGGCACGTCGGGCACAGGTGTGCGCTCGTTCCACCTGATCGACGCGTCTCCCTACGAGCTGCGCGTGCGGCTGGCCGACACGACGCGGCGCATGCAGGGGCATCTGTGGTCCATTCCGAGTCAGAGGACCAAGTCCGTGGTACGGACGGTCGAGAACGGCGCTCGTATCGATCGCCCCACGTGCGCCCGGCTGCACTTCCGCGGGGTGTCCACGCCGCGCACCGAGTTCGACGGCGTGTGCATCAAGATCGACTGGCCCCACGAGCGCACCGGCGTGCTGCAGGTCCTGTGGACGCCCGAGGAGGGCCCGGACCTCGAGCGCAAGGGCGACGGCGCCTACTACCGCTGCCGCCTGCTGCGGATGGGCACGCCGGGCACCCACGAGTTCCTGGTCTCCCTGCCTCGGGATGAGCCGCTCACAGGCAAGACTTACACGGTCAAGGATCTGGTGCTCCGGATCGACAACGCACCCAATTCGGAACCCGTCGAGATCGAGACCCTGGTCCAGGAGCTCTCCCTGGTCCGGAACGGGTAGCCTTGGGGCCCCTCTCCACCCTCTCCCATGTTCTGGATCCGCATCATCTGCTTGGCCATCAGCCTCATGGCTGCAGCCACCGCTGCCACCTGGCGCCTCGCGCCCGAGTGGACGCGGGACACGGTGCGTGAGTTCGAGCGTGGACGGCAACAGGCCTACATGGCCGGACCGCAGCACCGATTCGACGCCGCGCTGCAGTTGCTCGAGGATGGCGAGCGGGAGCGGGCGACCCAGGACCTGCTCGAGCTCTGCGAGGACCTCGAGCCCGTCCTCAAGAAGGACCGCCTCTATAAACTGCGGCGCCGGGTCCTGAATCGCACGGTGTCGCTGGTCGAGCTGAACCAGGATTGGAAGCGCGCGCGCAAGTTGGCCGAATCGCTGGTCGAGACCGACCCTGTGGATCGTCCGGCTCTGCTGCAGCTGATCCGGCTGCGCGGCATCGAAACGGGCGATACGGGCCAGAGGGTCCGCGAGCTCGAGGCGGCTCTCCTGGACCTGCCCACCTGCGACCTGACGCGCCAGGAGTTGACGAGCACCCTCATCGAGTTGGACCGCATCGAGGACGCCCTCGACCACGAGTTCGCCTCGCACGAGCGCATCCCCTATCAACCGTACATCGATTGGCGGATGTACTTCCGCGAGACCGGTCAACGCGGGTTCTCCGGCAAGACGGTCGCCCTCGAATTCCAGCCGGCACCGCAGCAGGGCGTCTACTGGTGCACGATCCCGATGCTGCCCGGCGGCGTGGAACGCGTGCGCCTGGATCCCCCTGCGAACGTCGGCCTGCTGGTGAACGACCCGCGCGTCTCCGTCGACGGGGACGGTCAGAAGGCGGTCCTCTCCGATACACCGCCGGCCAGCACGATCCGCATGCAGCGTCTCGAGGACGGAGCCTGGTTCGTGCCGGGCGGCCTCGATCCGCAGATCCACTTCGCCGTTCCCGCGGAATCGCAAGCCGGCGACAAGTCCCGCGTTGTCCTGCGTATCGCGCCCGTGAGGATCCTGCCCCAGGACTTCCACGCCGCTTTGCGGGACGCCGTTCTGCTGGAGCGCGTGCGGAACCACCTCGCGGGTGACCAGCGAGCCGCACATCGCGCGTGCCTCGAGACCACGTTGGACGCCCTGGGGAGGTCTTCGGAATGACGACCGCCAAGACGTTGCGCTTCCTGTGGCGCTGGAGCCTCTTCGTGACCTTGCCCGTCACCTTGCTGTTCGTCCTTTGGGGCCTGCGCGTGAAGGATCGCTTCGACACGTTCGGGTTGAAGTACGCGCCCATCGGCACCGCGCTCAGCCTGCACTCGATCTGCGAGGTCGAGGCGAACCAGATGCTGCGCGCCGGATATCTGGGGACGCTGCCCAAACGTGGCGTGGCGCCCCACCCCATCCGTCGCATCGACATCTTCCTGGGTCGCGCGGAAGAGGATGCTCTGAACGCGGACCTGCCCCATTCGGGGCGTGAGTACGTCAAAGGCTCGCTCGTTGCGATGGACGGTTCCGTGCAGCAGGTCAAGCTCAAGTACCGCGGCGACTTCCACTGGCACTGGGGCTTCTTCAAGAAGTCCCTGCGCGTGAAGACGAGCAAGAGCGATCTGTACGGCGGGCTGCGGGCGTTCAACCTGATCGCACCCAAGTCGCCCGGTTGGCTCGACCAGCCGATGGCCTACGACCTGGCGCTGCGGATGGACTTGATGGCGCCCTTGAGCGAACCGGCCGTGCTCTATCAGAACGGCAAGGAGATGGGGCTCTACGCCATGGTTGAGCAGATCGAGGAGATGACGCTGCGGCGCTCGAAGCGTATGCCGGGCGACATTTTCAGCGGGGAGATGCTCGGTCGCGACATGTTCGTCGGCATCTCGAACCGGTTGTTCGAACATCCGGGCGGCTGGGGCAAGACCGCCATCAACAACCACTTCGACGACGATGCGAACGATGCGCTGACGCGTTTGTGCGAGATCGTCCAGCGTATGCCGTCGCCCGAACGCACCGCCGACCTGCGCGCGCTGATCGACCTGGACGCCTTCGCACGGTTCGGCGCCTATCGTGCGTTGACCCAGTCGGTGCACTACGACGACACGCACAACTGGCGCCTGTACTACGACCCTTGGCGCAACGTTTTCGAGCCGATCGTGTGGGACCCGAACGCCTGGCACCCAACCGGCAATCGCGGTCGCGCCGAGGCGCAGCTCTACATGGTCTCGTCGGCATTCGACGTGGCGCTGATGCAGGACCAGCAGTACGTGCTGGGTGTGCAGCAAGCTCTCGAGACCACGCTCGCCAGCGGCATGCTGAACGAGTTCCTGGGCGACCTGGACCAGTGGATCGAACGCTGCACACCCGTGATTCGACGGGACCCGGCGCTGGTCTACCACGGCAAGCTGGTCGATCCGGACGACGCGATCGAGGGCATGCACACGTTCCGCAAGAAGGTCGCCGCGACGTTCGATCGCGTGCACGCGCAGTTCCTCGACGCGGGTGAGCTGCGCTACAAAGTGCTGCCGGCCAACGATGCAGGACTGGCCATCCAGCTCGAGCGCGAAGGCCACAGCGCCATGCAACGCGTCGTGGTCCAGTTCGACCGTGAACTGCCCCCTTCGCTCGCCGGTCACATCCATTGGCGCGACGACCTGAGCGCGCACTCGGCCGATGTCTCGGGAGCGCTCGAGGTGCGCGGCGACCAGTTGCACATCGTGCGCGCGCTCGGCTGTGGCGTCCGACGCAAGCTGGACCCGCTGGCTCCGATCACGCGACGCCACACGATCACCGGCGCGCCGGGTTCCTACCTGCTGCAACTCGAAGGACTGCCCGACGACGTCGAGGTCATCGACGTCAGCGGCGAGACCACCATGGGGAACCGCGTGCACGGCCAGCGCGTCGGCAAGCTCGAAACGCGCGCCTTC
>TARA_R110002073_G_scaffold89852_8_pt1 | contig 45659 bp, 35 predicted proteins | sample TARA_R110002073 | Tara Oceans TARA_R110002073 (sample SAMEA4397174) | marine metagenome | biome: Polar Biome; feature: [DCM] deep chlorophyll maximum layer (ENVO:01000326); material: water (ENVO:00002006), including particulate matter (ENVO:01000060) such as... | depth 40 m
TTTGTCATTACAACCTGTAATGCAGAAACCCCTTCTTTTTTGTGAATTCCAACAGGAATTCCACGACCATTATCTTTGGTGGTAATAGAATTGTCTTCGTTAATAGTAACATTGATGGTATCACAATAGCCTCCCATTGCTTCATCAATAGAGTTGTCTACAACTTCATATACTAAATGGTGTAATCCTCTTGTTCCAACATCTCCAATATACATGGATGGACGCATACGTACATGCTCCATTCCTTCTAATGCCTGAATGCTGGAAGCATCGTAATTATTTTTGTTTTCTTCGCTCATTATAAAGTGAATTATTTTAGTTTAATAAGTAATGAAAAAGCGCCTTAAAAAGGCAGTTTTCAGTGTTTCAAATTTACAATTTTCAGATGTTATTTGAAAGCTTTTCAGTGTTTGAAACTTGAAATTATTAACATTTGTTGATTACCTAAAAGTGTCTTAAATCGCTTAAAAATGCGCTTAGAATTCATTTTGTAATTTTTAAAACAGAGCGATTCTTCTAAAAACAAAAAAATCCCGTAGAAACGGGATTTTTGAATTAAAATAGATCATTAATAAGCATCATCATGGACAGCAGCAATGGCTCTTCCACTTGGTTCGTTCATGTTTTGAAAACTTTTGTCCCAAGCTAAAGCTGTAGGTGTACTGCATGCAATAGACGGTACAGAAGGTACTGTTAAGGCAGCGGTTTCCGAAGGGAAGTGTTGTTCAAAAACAGAGCGATAATAGTACTCTTCTTTTGTTCTAGGAGTTTGAACAGAAAAACGATGTTTTGCATTTTCCATTTGTTCATCACTTACAGCAGTATTTACAACTTCTTTTAAGGTGTCAATCCAGTTGTAACCAACACCATCTGAAAATTGTTCCTTTTGTCGCCATGCAACACTTTCTGGTAAGTAGGTTTCAAAGGCTTTACGTAAGACCCATTTTTCCATGCGCTCTCCGTTAATCATTTTATCTTGTGGGTTGATGCGCATCGCTACATCCATAAACTCTTTGTCTAAGAAAGGAACTCTACCTTCTATACCCCAAGCTGCTAAACTTTTGTTTGCACGTAAACAGTCATACTGGTATAACTTATCAAGCTTTCTCACGGTTTCTTTGTGAAGCTCTTCAGCATTTGGAGCCTTGTGAAAATATAGGTATCCTCCAAAAATTTCATCAGCACCTTCGCCGGATAAGACCATTTTAATCCCCATAGATTTGATCACTCTCGCTAATAAATACATTGGAGTGGAAGCTCGTATGGTAGTAATGTCATAGGTCTCTAAATGATAAATTACATCTCTTATGGCATCCAGTCCTTCTTGAATGGTGAATGTTACTTCATGATGAATAGTTTCAATATGATCAGAAACAATCTGTGCGGCAGCTAAATCAGGTGAACCTTCTAACCCGATAGAAAAGGAATGTAATTGTGGCCACCATGCTTCTTGTGTGTCGCCAGACTCAATTCTTTTTTGAGCGTATTTCTTTGCAATAGCTGAGGTAATTGATGAGTCTAATCCACCAGAAAGTAGTACTCCATAAGGAACATCAGACATTAATTGCCTATGCACTGCAGCTTCTAAAGCATCTCTTAATTCATCTATACTTGTTTGATTTTCTTTTACAGCGTCATAATCCATCCAATCTCTTTGGTACCATTTTGTTAGCTTTCCGTCTTTACTAGATAGGAAATGACCAGGAGGAAAGACTTCAATTTTGTTGCAAAACCCTTCCAGTGCTTTTAATTCTGAAGCAACATAAAAGGTTCCGTTTTTATCCCATCCTATATATAAAGGAATAATTCCCATATGGTCTCTTGCAACTAAATACTCATCCTTATCAGCGTCATAAATGGCAAAACCAAAGATTCCGTTTAAATCATCTAAAAAATCGATTCCTTTATCTTGATATAAGGCAAGGATGACTTCACAATCTGATTTTGTTTGAAAATCATATGCTGTAAACTGAGCTCTTAATTCCTGATGATTGTATATTTCTCCATTGGCAGCTAATATTAATGATTTGTCTTTGCTAAACAAAGGCTGTTTTCCTGAGGTAGGGTCTACAATGGCCAAACGTTCATGAGCTAGAATCGCTTTTTCATCACTATAAATACCACTCCAATCTGGTCCCCTATGTCTAATAGTTTTAGACATTTCTAAAATCTGAGGTCTTAATTTTTCTGAACTCTCCTTTAAATCAAACGCACATACAATTCCACACATAACCTAATTCTCTTTAAAATGTTTTAATTCTGACACAAAATAGCAGATAAAGTTTCATTATGTAAACTCTAAATTTAGTTTTAGTTATGAATTAAAACTTTAAACAGTGAATAGGTGTTGATATGTAATATTTTAAGCCTTCCTGCGTTGATTTCCTTAAGAATTATTAATCAGGATAAAAAAACAACAAGAAAACTTGTCATATTAAAAATCAGTATTTACTTTTGTTCGATAATGAATAGACAACAAAATACTTGGTGGTGGAACTTTCTTAGTTAAATAAGTGAGAACCTAATCTTGTATATAACATATAAACAAAGGCTTATCTCACGATAAGCCTTTTTTTATGCTGAATTAATTTCAGCATCATTTAAATTATGAATAAAAAGATACTGAAGCAAGTTCAGCATACAATGCAAAAAACATCATTTAAAACTCTAAGTTCAACTAGAATTTCTGATACGGTCACACCAGTTGGTTTGTATTTGAGATTTAGAGATCGTTATGCCAATACGCTCCTATTGGAGAGTTCTGATTATCATAGTAAGGAAGAAAGCTACTCTTTTATTTGTATTGAGCCTATCTTGACGATGAAAGTTGATCAGGATAATTTTTCTGTTGATTATAAAGGAAAGGTTGTAGAGAATAAAAAGATTGATCAAAACTTTTATGAGTTATTCACAGAATTCAGTCAAAGTATCGAGTTGAATTGTGAAGCCAAACTGAAATCATTCAATGGGTTGTATGGATATACGACGTATGATAGTGTTCAGTATTTTGAGAACATCAAACTGAACAATCCACAAGCTCCTTCTGCAATACCATTTATGCAGTATAGTTTTTATCGATTTATCATTGCGATCAATCATTTTAATGATGAAATGACACTGATTGAAAACATTGAAGAAGGAACAGAGTCTAGAATTTCTGAAATAAAAACGATTATTGATGCACAAGCTTTCAATACGCAAAGTTTCGAGATCAAAGGAGAGGAATCGTCCAATTGTACAGATGAAGATTTTAAAGACTATGTAGTCAAAGCAAAATCGCATTGTAAAAGAGGAGACGTTTTTCAACTGGTCTTATCTCGTCAGTTTCAACAAGAATTTAAAGGAGATGAATTTAATGTGTATAGAGCTTTGCGTTCTATCAATCCTTCGCCGTATTTATTTTATTTCGATTATGGAAGTTTTAAGTTGATGGGTTCTTCTCCAGAAGCACAAATTAAAATTGACGGAGGAAAAGCGACGATCAATCCAATTGCCGGAACCTTTAGAAGAACAGGGGATATGGCTGAAGATATTAAACTAGGGAAAGTTCTTTCTGAAGATAAAAAGGAAACTGCAGAACATGTGATGTTAGTTGATTTGGCAAGAAACGACTTAAGTAAGCATGCCGACAATGTAAATGTGGAAGTGTTTAAAGAAGTGCAGTTTTTTAGTCATGTAATTCATTTGGTTTCTACAGTAAAAGGGGAAATAAAAGGAGATCCAATTAAGATAGTTGGAGATACATTTCCAGCAGGAACTTTAAGTGGTGCGCCAAAATACAAAGCGATGGAGTTGATCAATCGATATGAAAATCAATCTCGTGGATTTTATGGAGGAGCAGTCGGGATTATTGGATTGGATGGTTCTGTGAATTTAGCGATTGCTATTCGTTCTTTTGTGAGCAAGCAAAACAAATTGTATTATCAAGCAGGCGCGGGAATTGTGATTCATTCCGATGAAGAAAAAGAATTACAGGAAGTCAATAATAAATTAGCGGCGTTGAAAAAAGCGTTGATTTTAGCTGAAAAAATTTAAGATGAAAATACTAATCATAGATAATTACGATTCGTTTACCTACAACCTAGTGCATATGGTTGAGAAGATTACTAGTGAATCTCCAACAGTTTTTAGAAACGATGAAATTGATTTGGAAGATATTAATCATTACGATTTAATCATGCTGTCTCCTGGGCCTGGAATCCCAGAAGAAGCAGGAATTCTAAAAGATACAATTAGAATGTATGCTGGGAAGAAACCTATTTTTGGTGTTTGTTTAGGTTTACAGGCAATCACGGAAGTGTTTGGAGGAAGTATTATTAATATGGACGAAGTGTTCCATGGAGTGGCTACAGAAATGAAAGTGATACAGCCAAACGCAAAAGTATTTAAAGAAATTCCGTTAGAATTTCCAGCAGCTCGATACCATTCTTGGATTGCATCCAAGGAAGATTTTCCTAGTGATTTAGAAATTACAGCTGAAGATGAAGAAGGAGGGATTATGGCTATTCGTCATAGAGAATTTCCAATCAGTGCTGTACAATTTCACCCTGAATCTATCTTAACAGATGTTGGAGAGCAGATCGTAAGAAACTTTATAGAAGCCCATCACTAATGAAAGCAATCCTAAATAACTTATATCAGCACAAACGCTTATCGAAACAGGAAGCAAAGCAAATCTTGATAGATATTGCCGCTGAGAAATTTAACGATGCACATTTGGCTTCTTTTATGACCGTTTTTATGATGCGTCCTATTACCGTTGAAGAACTTTCTGGGTTTAGAGATGCATTGAAAGAGTTAGCTATTAAAGTTGACTTGTCAGACTACAATACCATTGATATTGTAGGAACTGGAGGTGACGGGAAGGATACATTTAATATTTCTACGTTAACCTCTTTTATTGTTGCAGGAACCGGTCAGAAGGTTGCAAAACATGGTAATTATAGTGTGTCATCAAAATCAGGGTCTTCAGATATGCTGGAGAGTTTTGGTTATGAGTTTACAAATGATGAAAGCACTTTAAAAGAGCATTTAGAGAAAGCGAACATTTGCTTTTTGCACGCACCAAAATTTCATCCAGCAATGAAAGCAGTTGGGCCAACGAGAAAAGCACTGGCTTTAAAAACGTTCTTTAATATGTTAGGACCTCTGGTGAACCCAAGTTCACCACAGAACTCCATGTTAGGGACGTTTAACTTAGAAATAGCAAGGCTGTATAATTATATCTTGCAAGAAGAAAATAGTAATTATGGAATCGTTCATGCGCTAGATGGTTATGATGAAATCTCTTTGACAAGCGGATTTAAATTGTTTACGAAAACTGGAGAACAATTAATTACTCCAGAAGATTTAGGTCAGAAAAGAATTTTGCAATCAGATATTTATGGAGGAAACTCTGTAGAAAACGCTGCGAAGATTTTTAAAAATATTTTAGAAGGAAACGGAACAGAGGCTCAAAACAATGTAGTTCTAACCAATGCTGCATTTGCATTAAAAATTATAGATTCAAACAAATCATTTGAAACTGCTTTTGAAGTAGCAAAAGATTCTTTGTTTGGAGGGAAAGCAAAAGATTGCTTGAATAAATTAGTAAGTTAAAAATGAATGTCAGTTCGAGTGAAAATTTGAAACAAATTTTAGTATCGAGAACAAAATACTTCTCGATACAATTTTCTGCCGAAAATCACTCGAAGTGACAGTTAGTAATTATATTATGACAATTTTAGATAAAATAATCGCTTTTAAAAAGAAGGAAGTAGCCAAGATTAAGGCAGATGTTCCTGTTAAAAAATTAGTAGAGAGTCCTTTGTTTCAAAGAGATCCTTTGTCGCTTAGAAAATCTCTATTAGAAGTAAATTCAACGGGAATTATTGCTGAATTTAAAAGGCAATCACCTTCCAAAGGAATCATCAATGATAAAGTAACAATTGAAGACGTAACAAATGGTTATTTAGATGCCAATGTTGCGGCACAGTCAATCTTAACAGATACTTCTTTTTTCGGAGGCACCATGGTCGATTTGATGAAAGCAAGAACAATCAATACTACAAAACCGATCCTTAGAAAGGATTTTATTGTAGACGGATTTCAAATCGTAGAAGCGAAAGCTATTGGTGCTGATGTAATTTTGTTGATTGCAGCTTGTTTAACCAAACAGGAGTTGAAAAATTACGGACGATTGGCTGAAGACTTAGGAATGGAAGTTTTGTATGAAGTGCATACACAGGAAGACTTGGATAAGATAGAATTGAGTAATAAGATTATTGGAATCAACAATAGAAATTTAAAAACTTTTGAAGTTGACCTAGAACATTCTGTTGTCTTGGCAAATCAAATTCCAGACGATTGTGTGAAAATTTCTGAGAGCGGGTTAAGTGATCCAAGAATAGTAACAGGCTTAAAAGAGTATGGATTTAAAGGTTTTTTAATTGGAGAAAACTTTATGAAAACTGAGAACCCAGGAGAAGCTTGTGAAGCATTTATTAGTCAGATTAGATAACGAATGTCAGTTCGAGTGAAAATTTAGAATAAATTTTTGTATCGAGAACAAGGTGACTTCTCGATACAATTTTCTGTCGAAAATCACTCGAAGTGACAAAAAAGGAAGTAAAAATGAAACTAAAGGTTTGCGGAATGAAATATCGGGATAATATTGAATCTATTGGAGATTTGAAGCCTGATTATATGGGGTTTATTTTCTATGATCTTTCTAAAAGAAATTTTGAAGGAATCATCCCCGAACTTCCAAAGACCATTAAGAAAACAGGAGTTTTTGTCAATGAGTTCATAGAAATCGTTGTTTCATTTATTGAAGAATACAACCTAGAAGCGATTCAATTGCATGGAGATGAATCGGTAGAATATATTAAAGAATTAAAAAGTCATTTAAAGCCAACGATTGAAATTATTAAAGTCTTTGGAGTTGAAGATGATTTCAATTTCGAGATTTTAAAACCTTATGAAGAGAGGGTGGATTATTTCTTATTTGATACCAAAGGAAAAGAAAGAGGAGGAAATGGCGTTAAATTCGATTGGTCAGTTTTAAAAGAGTATCCATATTCAAAACCATTCTTTTTGAGTGGAGGAATTGGAATGAGTGATATTGAACAAGTCAAGAAAATAAAGGAATCAGGTATACCAATCTACGCTATTGATGTGAACAGTAAGTTTGAAAGTAAACCAGGATTAAAGAGTGTGAGTTTAGTTAAAAAGTTTAAAAAAGATTTTATAGGTTGATATGTTGTTCAAACAAATCAACACATAAACAAATCAACAGAAACCATATAATATGAAATCAAAATTTCATCCAGATAAGAAAGGATATTTTGGCCAATTCGGAGGAGCATTTATTCCTGAGTTGTTGTATCCGAATGTGAAAGAATTAGAAGGTAATTATATTCAAATAATTGAATCTTCAGCATTTCAAAAGGAGTACAAAAGTCTTTTAAAAGATTATGTAGGAAGACCAAGTCCGTTGTATTTAGCAAAACGATTGTCTGAAAAATATGGAGCTCATATTTATTTAAAACGAGAAGATTTAAATCACACAGGGGCTCATAAAGTAAACAATACAATTGGTCAAATTCTTATTGCTCAAAAATTAGGAAAGACTAAAATTATTGCCGAAACAGGAGCAGGTCAACATGGAGTAGCAACAGCTACAGTTTGTGCTTTAATGGGGTTAGAGTGTACTGTTTTTATGGGTGAAATTGATATCGAGCGTCAAGCACCCAATGTTGCTCGTATGAAAATGTTAGGAGCAAAGGTAGTTCCCGCAACAAGTGGAAGTAAAACCTTAAAAGACGCAACCAACGAGGCAATCCGTTATTGGATTCAGAATCCAGAAACTTTTTATCTGATAGGTTCTGTGGTTGGTCCACATCCACATCCAGATATGGTGGCGCGTTTACAAGCAGTTATTTCTGAAGAAATGAAATGGCAATTAAAGCAGAAGACTGGAAAAGAGAATCCAGATACCATCATTGCATGTGTTGGTGGAGGTAGTAACGCCGCCGGAGCTTTTTATCATTATTTGGATGATGAGGATGTAGAACTGATTGCTGTGGAAGCTGCTGGTTTAGGTGTTAATTCTGGCGAAAGTGCCGCAACTTCTCAATTAGGAGAAGTAGGAATTATTCATGGAAGTAAAACCATTTTAATGCAAGATGAATACGGGCAAATAGTAGAGCCTTATTCTATTTCTGCAGGATTAGATTATCCAGGGGTTGGACCTTTACATGCATTCTTATTTGAAACAAAGCGAGCAAAATTCATGAATGCTACTGACAAAGAAGCTTTGACAGCTGCCTATGAATTGACCAAGATAGAAGGAATTATCCCTGCCTTAGAATCGGCTCATGCTTTGGCAGTTTTACCAAAGTTAACGTTGAAGAAAGATCAGGTTGTAGTGATTAATTTGTCTGGAAGAGGCGATAAAGATTTGGAAACGTTTATTAAACATTTAGAAGAGTAAGCTATGAATTCAATTGCACAACTATTAGATAAGAAATCGTCAAATGTTCTATCCATTTACTTCACTTCTGGATTTCCAAAATTGGATGATACTACAAAAGTGATTCAAGAGTTAAGCAATGCTGGGGTCGATTTTATAGAAGTAGGTTTACCATATTCCGACCCTTTGGCAGATGGACCAACCATTCAGAATAGTAGTCAAATAGCATTGAAAAACGGAATCAATTTAGACATTGTCTTCGATCAATTGATGTCGATTAAAAACACCAACCCAACTCCATTAGTACTCATGGGGTATTTAAATCAGTTGTTAAAATACGGAGAAGAAAAATTCTGTCAAAGAGTTGTAGATTGCGGAATTGATACTTTGATTTTACCGGATTTACCAATGGTGGAATATGAAAATCATTACAAAGCGCTGTTTGAAAGATATGGAATAAACAACGTGTTTTTAATTACACCACAGACAGCAGAAGAGCGCATTCGAAAAATTGATTCTTATACAGAGGGCTTTATTTATATGGTAGCTTCCAGTTCTATTACTGGAGCAAAAGGGATGATTTCTCAACAACAAATAGATTATTTCGATCGAATTAAAACCATGAACTTAAAAAGTAAATTAATTATTGGTTTTGGAATTTCAGATCATGCAACTTTTTCTAAAGCATGTGAATACGGAAACGGCGCAATTATTGGTTCAGCATTTATCAAATTTATAGAAACTAATGGAATCTACGCTACGAAGGAGTTTGTTAAATCTGTAAAAGAGAATTATTAGCTACTTGTTAAATTAAAATTTAATTATAGATTATATTTTTTCTAAAATTAAGTATATTAGATGCTTGTGCTTAAAACAATTTACAAAATGAATTCTGGAAAACTAATAAAAATTTTGATTTTATTCTTTGTTATCTTATTGCTGCCTAGTCAGTCAAAATCTCAAAATAATAGAATATCTGTAACAAAATATAGTGTAAAAAAATCTTCTGATAGATACATTAAACTTGTACATGGTGTTCACTTCATGGCAAGAATGAGAAATGAATCCAACAGGCGAAAAGGATTTGAGCAAATTTATGGTGATGAAACAAAAAAGCGAAGAGGTGCTCGCTATAATTATACGGATGCCCCGAATTTATGGGATGATCATATTTTTAGACAGAAGATACGGAAAGATAGAAATGGGAAAGAAGATTTTTATAACGTAACAAAAACACGTATGGTTTTGGAGTATAAGATAGGTTCTACTCATACATACGCTATTTCTGGGAAGTATTATATCTCTGCAGATTTAGATGGAGATGGGCGTTTTGAAACTTGTTATTTACTTCAAGTTAATCCAAAACAATATGTTGATAGTAACAGAGTCGCTTTCAATAACAAATCATATATTATCGGATATGCTAAGGGAAATAATGGGCAACATATCACTCCTTATTTGGCCTCTAAAGCAGGATTAAGATAATACTGAAAAATTAAACCCTATCTTATTAACTTTTCATTTAATTTTTTGTTAAGAAAATCTTAAAAAGATGTGTTTGAGTATTTAAAGCCATAACTTGTTCAGCTTTAAATCAAACATATATGTCATCAACTAAATTTTTAACCTTAGTAGCGTTATTAGCTACTGGATTTTTATCAGCGCAAAGCTCGTTGATAATGACTCCTAATCTAAGTCCTGACGGAACAGAATTGGCTTTCTCTTATCAAGGAGATATCTGGACGTACAATCTTAATAGTCAACAAACAAAAAGATTAACCGTACATGAAGCTTATGAAAGCAACCCAGTATGGAATAACAAAGGGAACCAATTGGCTTTTGCTTCCAACAGAAAAGGAGCGAACAATATCTTTACCGTTTCTACAAACGGAGGGGTTCCAAAACAGATTACGTATTACCCTACTGGAGATACACCTTATGATTGGACTAAAGACAATAATATCTTGTTTACAACCAACCGTGTTACGAAAGGACCTCAATGGGATACTGAAATGTATCATGTAGATGCAGACGGAGGAACTCCAGAGAGAACAATTACAGCTTTAGGAGCCATGGCAACTGCTTCTCCAAATGGTAAGTTTATTGCCTATGTAAAAGGAGCATGTCGTATTTCTCGAGAAGACTATTCAGGTTCTGCACAACGCGATATCTGGATTTACAACAAGACGACCAATAAGTACATTCAAATTACTGATACTGCTAAAAATGATCATACTCCTATCTGGGATGCAGCAGGGAACTTATATTTCATAGGAGCAGAAAGTGGTCGTTATAATATTTATAAGCAATCAATTTCTTCTGATGGTTCTGCGCAAGGAACTCCACAAAAACTGACCAATCAGAGAAAAGATGGAGTCGTTTCATATACTGTGAGTGATGATGGTACAATTGTATATTCAACATTATTTGATGTATATCATATGAAGGGAAAATCTGCAAAGAAACTTTCTATGAACTTATCTACTGATTATCGTTTTGAAAGAGACAGAACTACAACAACTACAGGAAGCATTGCTTCTTTTGATGTATCTCCAAATGGTAAGTTGGTAGCAATGGAAATTCAAGGAGAAATCTTTGTAAAAGAAAATAATAAAGACAAGAAACGTTCTAACAATGTGAGTAATCACAGTTTTAGAGATAGAGGCCCACAATGGATTAGTGATAAAGAAGTGTTATTCATTTCGGATAGAGATGGACATAATGAAATTTACATTTCTACTTCTAAAGATACGTTGGTAGGACTGGAAAGGAGTTTACGCATCGCGACAAAGAAGCTTACAAAAAGTAAAGAAGATGTCTACAACTTATTAGTATCACCTGACCACAAAAAAATAGCGTACATGATTGGACGTGGAGATTTAATGGTTGCCGATATTAAAAATGGTAAAGTTGTCAACCCAAAACCTTTTTCTCAAGGTTGGGCTGGACCATCAGGTGTTTCTTGGAGTCCAGATAGCAAATATTTAGCATACTCTCAGCAAGATTTAGATTTCGATAGTGAAATTTTCATTCAATCGGTAGCCAATCCAAAAGAGAAAATAAATGTATCTATGCATCCAAGAAGTGATGTGTCTCCAGTTTGGAGTCCAGATGGAAAGAAACTTTCTTTTGCTTCAAACAGAAGTGGAAATAGAGGAGGTATTGATTTTGATGTATGGATGGTATGGTTGAAAAAAGATGATTGGGAAAGATCAAGAACCGATCGTGAAGATGGTGATTACTATAAAGATGTGCCTGCGAAAAAAGGAAAAGGTAAGGGTAAAAAGAAAGTAAAAGTAAGTATTGATAAAGATAGAATCTTTGATCGTTTAGTTCGTCTTACTCGTTTACCAGATGATGAGTTTGGAGGAATCTTTAGTCCAGATAGTAAATCTATTTACTACTCAGCTACCGATCCTGCTACCAACGGTAGAAGTTTTTATAAAGTGAAGTTAGATGGAGGTAGACCAAAAGCAATTAAGGGAACTTCAAGAATAGGTGGTTTTGCTGAGATCAATGGAAAATTCTACTTTACTTCAGGAGGAAGATTGAAAGAATTAAACCCTAAAGGAGATCGGGTAACGTCATTACCTCATTCTGCAAAATATTCTCAAGACTTTGTAGCGATGAATGAGCAAATGTTCAACGAAGGAACAAGAGTGCTAACAATGGGCTTTTATGATCCTAAATTTCACGGATACGACTGGAATGGATTGGTGAAGAAATATGGGCCTTTGGCCTTAAGAGCTAGTACAGCACAAGATTATTCTTTTGTTTTTAATCAGTTATTAGGACAGTTGAATGCAAGTCATATGGGATATCGTTCTGGAACTCCAGAAAGAAGAAACAATGATAATATTGGACTGTTAGGGTTGGAAGTAAAAAATACTTCTAAAGGAGCTGAAATTTTATATGTATTGGAAAACTCTGTTGCAGACAAATCGAAAGTGAAATTAAAAGTTGGAGATGTTATTGCCTCAGTAAACGGTACAAAAGTAGGAGGGAATACAAACTTCTATAGTGTATTGAAAAACACTAGAGATGATGAAATCTTATTGACTTTAGCAAATGGAAAAGAGGTAGTGGCTAGAACTTCAAGAAGTTTAAGAACACTACAATATGAAGCTTGGACAGCATCAAGAAGAAAGTTAGTTGATAAATTCTCTAACGGTCAGTTAGGATACATCCATATTCAAGGAATGAATGCTCCAAGTTTCGAACGTTTCGAACGTGAGTTGAAAGCAAGCGGATACGGAAAAAAAGGAATTGTTATCGATGTTCGCTATAATGGTGGAGGTTGGACAACAGATCGTTTAATGGCAGTATTGAACGTGTACCAACATGCGTATACAGTGCCACGTGGAGCAGCAAAAGACTTGAAGAAAGAAAACAAGAAGTTTGCAGGACACTATCCATTTAACGAACGTGCAATCTTATCTGTAAACACAAAACCAAGCATTGCTTTGGCTAATGAAAACAGTTATTCGAATGCAGAGATTTTTGCACATGCTTATAAAAACTTAGGTTTAGGAAAATTAGTTGGGCAACCAACTTTTGGAGCTGTAATTTCTACCGGAGGTTACGGATTAACTCAAGGATTTGTTCGTATGCCGTTTAGAGCGTGGTATGTTGCGAAGTCTGGGAAAAATATGGAGAATGAAGCTCCTGCTGTTCCAGATTACCTAGTAAAGAATGCTCCAGGATGGGGTGCTAGAGGTGAAGATGACCAATTGAAAAAAGCTGTTGAGGTTTTATTGAATCAAATAAAATAAAATCAACACTTAGAAATATAAAAGCCGAAGTTTAAACTTCGGCTTTTTTTGTTTCTAATATCAATTTTACAGAGAGTAAAGCGAATGGAATTCCGCTTACTCCACTAAGAACTCTTAATCCATTATCGAATGGAATTATTAGAAAAAGATAACCCAGTAGCATAAGTACTATTCCAATATAGACAAACCAGCTCTTTCCAAAAGAGTGTTTAATAAAAATAGCAGATAGTAAAATTAAAAAACCAATGAAAAATAAAATTGTAACGCTAGGTATAACATCATTATAATCTCCTATTAGCGTAAAGTTTTTAAAAACTTCAATATCTCCATCAGTAAATGGAGTTATAAACCACATTAGGCTTAAAAGGACAATTGGCCCTATTCCATGCCCATAGCCAATTAAAATTATGAAGCTACTAAGTAAAACAAGAACAATTTGTGTATTCTTATTTTTCATAAACCTTTTCTCCATTCAAATAGGTTGCTACGGCTTTTGTCTTTGGAATTTTAGCGCCATCTACCGTCATGATATTTTGATTCAGAATAGCAAAATCAGCAAATTTCCCTATTTCAATGCTTCCTTTTTCGTTTTCTTCAAAGTTTGAAAAGGCTGCCCAGATAGTCATCCCTTTTAAAGTTTCTTCTCTAGACAATGCATTTTCCATTTGGTAACCACCTTCTGGATATCCACTCAAATCTTTTCGAACTACCGCTGCGTAAAACGTCAAAAACGGATTCACTTGCTCTACAGGGTAATCCGTTCCTAAAACTACTTTCCCGTAAGTGTTTAATAGCTTTTTATAAGCATATCCTCCTTTTATTCTTTCCGCTCCAACTCTGTCTCCTGCCCAATACATATCTGAAGTAGCATGTGTCGGTTGAATAGAAGGAATCACGTTTTTAAACAGTTCAAAATCGTTTTCATCTACAATTTGAGAATGCTCATTTCTCCAACGTCTGTCTTTGGCGCTTTTCCCTGAATTTAGTTCAGGATCTGACAAAGCATCTTTATATACTTTCAATACCCAATAATTTGCAGAATCACCAATGGCGTGTGTGTTCATTTGATACTCTGAAGCAGCAATTTGCTTGGCAATCTCTTTATATCGTTCTGGAGAGAAAATTAAAGCTCCAAAGTGATTGTCACGATCGCTGTATGATTTTTTCATCGCAGCACCACGAGAACCTAAAGCACCATCACCATAAACTTTAAACGAACGAACATTCAAATAATCGGTTTTGTAAATTCCTTTTTTGGTGTAATAATCTAGGTTTTCTTGAGAAGCGGAGACCATAGCGTATACTCTCATTTTTAAATCGCCAACTTGTTGTAAACTATCAATCAATTCAATAGCTTCTCTTCCTAATCCTGCATCATCAACGGTGGTTAATCCATAACTAAAATTGATACGCTGTGCATCCATTAACCCATCGACTAGCTCTTTATTCGTTGCCTCTGGCGTCTTAATATACCCCATAGCTTGGTCAATTAACACTCCTGTCAACTTTCCATTTTGACTAATGAATTCTCCACCCGTCACCTTCTTAGGAAACTTTGTGCTAGACAATCCTGAATATTTTAATGCGGCTTCATTCACTAACAAAGCGTGTCCATCAACTCTTCTAATAGCAACAGGTGTGTCAGGGAATAATTTGTCTAACTTCTCTTTCGTTGGAAATTCTTTGATTTTCCAATCGTTTTGATCCCAACCGCGACCTGTGATATATGTTACGTTCTTCTCTTTTTGAAAATCAACAAGTTTTTGTAGCACTTCATCATAACTTGTTGTTCCTTCTAAGCTTACTTTTTGTTGTTGCAAACCGAATCGAAAAAAGTGACAATGTGCATCAATCAATCCAGGAACAATGGTTTGTCCTTGTACATCAACCGTTTCTGAAGCAGTGTATTTAGAAGTGATTTCTGAAGTAGATCCTACAGCCACAAACTTCCCGTCTTTTACAGCAAAGGCTTCTGCATTGCCAAAACTATCATCAACAGTGTATATATTGGCATTGGTAACAATTAAATCAACTTTTTCCTGTTGACAAGAAGTCAATAGAGCAATGATTGCTAAAGAATAGAGAATTTTTTTCATGATGGTTATGTTGTAATTAATAATGAGTCGTTATAAATTAAATAGGCACAATACATCAAAACAAACTGTAAAGGGATTCTGATGATTGCCGTTTTTTTTGACCCAATAGCGGGTCTTTCTTTCGTTACATCCCAAATATGAATGGGTAGAAAAAGTATCATTAGAATAAAAATTCCAATAGCTGCGTTTTCTCTTGTTTCTTGAAATAGTAATCCAACTCCCAATCCAAATTCGATGACACCTACAATATAGTTGACTGCTTTTTTTGGAAGAGAATTCGGAATAAAATGTTTGAAAACATTCGGTTTTATAATATGCATCACACCTGCAAACATAAAGAATCCAGCAAAAACGAATCTAAGTATGTATGCAAGTGTCGACAAGGATTATGGTTTTACAGGTGCGTTGTTGTATAAATATTTGTCCATCAAATAGATGATACTCGCCATAGACGCACTTCCTAATTCAAGCTCACGTTTGTTTACTTTGTCGAATGTATCGATGGTTGAATGATGATAATCAAAATAACGTTGACTATCAGGTCTGTATCCAACTAAGGTAACCGCTTCACCTTTTAATGGAGAAATATCAGCACCACTTCCACCTTTTTGAATGTCATGCAATCCATAAGGCGACAATAATTTTTTCCAACTTACTAATAAGTTTGTGTTTGCTGCATTGGCATCAATGGTAAATCCTCTTGGGGTATGACCACCGGCATCAGATTCTAATCCTCCAATGTGATTTTCTTTGTTTACCGTTGCCAAACGAGCATACTCTTTAGCACCACGAGTTCCATTTTCTTCATTCATAAAGAAAACCACTCTTAAGGTGTTTTTTGGCTTGATATTATTCTTTTTAAATAGGTAAGCAACTTCTAAAGATTGCACAATTCCTGTTCCATCATCATGTGCGCCATCACCTAAATCCCAAGAATCTAAATGACCTCCAACAACCATAATGTTTTCTGGATTTTCAGAACCTTTAATTTCTCCTACTACATTAAAAGATGGAGCATCTGGTAATGTCTCGCAGCTTTGTTTGAAGTAGAATTTTAAATTTGGATTCTTCTTTAAATCTTCACTCAAAATATTAGCAGCTCTAGAACTGATTGCCGCTGCTGGAATGTATTGGTCTTTAGGAATATCTCCATACCCCATGGCTCCTGTATGCGGATTGTCATCAACACCGTTGGTCATCGAACGAACAATCACACCTTTTGCGCCGAAAACACCACATGCGGCAGCACCACCTCCACGCTGATCTACACAACCACCATAAGCTCGAAATGTCTGAATTAATGTATTGTCGAAAGGGCGATTGAAAAACACAATCTTACCTCGTAGTTTTTCACCTAATTTTTTTGCTTCTTCTAAACTATGTACTTCAATAACTTCAGCAGTTATACCATTTTTAGGAGTTGCTATTGAGAAGCCTAAAGCCGCAACTGGAACATTTTTCTTTTGTCCGTTTACCGTATAGTTTGCCACTTCTTTTTCACCACGAACCCAATGTGGAACCATTACTGGTTGTAACCAAACAGAATCTAGTCCAACTTCTTTCATCACTCTTTCTCCCCATTCTACTGCTTTTTGAGCTTCAGGAGACCCCGATAGACGACCTCCAACATTGCCGGTTAGATCCCGTAACCATTCATAGGATTGACCTTGAGTTAAGGCTGAGTTAAATAAGTGTTTGATTTGGGTAGAATCTACTTTTTCTTCTTTTGATAATGATAACGAAGTAGTTGTTGCAGATTCTTTTGTGTTGCAGGCAAATAAAATGCTCAATGCAAACAGGAACAATAGTTTTCTCATGATTAGTTGTAAATTTTAACGATGCTAAATTTACATAAACTTTTTGATGTCTGTAACACTGAGCCTGTCGAAGTGTGATTTTAACGAAATTGAGCGGATTGTTGGATTTTTAGTTTACCTGAACATGAATGTGATCATCATGCCTAACAGCTTTACAACCATGAAATCTAATTTTAGAATTGGCTAAATGAAGTCTAGTTTTTAGATGAGGTTCTATAAATACTTTTTCAGTAGTAGCATTATTAATAATAAGTTCAATTAATTTTTTCGTCGCTTTTGAGTTGAATTGTAGCTTACTATTTGTTCCTAGTGTTAGATATTTAGGATAATCATATTGCCAATACCCTTGATTTTTACAAATTTCAGTTTGATTGGTTTCTTCTTTTGTCGGTTTTTCAAAAAAACCATAACCACTATTTGAAGGTTTTAAATTAGAAATTCTTCCATTTTCATCATCATAGATAAATGAGATGTCAATTTTATTTCCATCATTATGACTGAGGTGTGGAAGCAAAGGAAAACCATCGGAAAAAGGAAAGTTAGCATCTAAATAAATGAGTTGAATACCTGGATACATTTTGTTTATTTTTAAAGAAATATCTGTTAATGCAGAATGCATTTTAGGGCTCACATAATTTCTGTTTAGAAGCTTGGTGAAAAAGGTACGTGAATTAATAGATTCTTTATTTGTGATTTTAACTCGCCCAAAAAGAGGAGCGATACCAGGCACGAGTAAAAAAGTACTGATCGAATAAAGTAGTACAAAAACACCAACCCTTTTTAACCTGAATTGTTGCTTCTTTCTTTTTATAATTATGATAGACAATAAATAAACGACACCGCCTATTTGTGTTAGAAGCGTCAGTATAATAAAAAATGAGCTATGTAGAATGAATTTGATCAAAACTAGCCGATTCCATTTAAAATAGTTTGAGCTCTTTCTATTGTAGGCCTGTACGTTCTTTTGTTCGTTGGAGTCATGTTTAGAGCTTCTGAAACCATCTGTTCTAACAGTTCTTTTGCTTCAGTGTTTTTATTTCTTCGTATCAGAAATTCGGATAAAAATAAACGCTCTTTATAGTTGGAGTAATTTAAATCTATTTTTTGTAATTCTATTTCAGCCTCTTCAAATCGTTCTTTATGTTCTAATGCAATTCCATAAAAGAATTGCGATTTTTTAAACTCTAGATTCGATTTTATCTTTTCTGAATACTCAATGACTTTGTCGAAATTATCTGTACTGAAATACGCTTTTATGAGTTGATTGATTGTATAGATATCATTTTTGAAATTGCTGTCCAGCGCTTTTTCATAATGCTGAATAGCATTTGAGTAATCCTTTATTTCTAAATAAGCATCTGCTAAATTTACTTGATTTTGAAAAGTGCTTGAAAACTCTAGTTTCTTTTCTAACTCAAGAATTTTCTTTGTGGGGTTGATCAAGTTTGCAACTTCATCTTTAATTACAGAAACATCTCGGCCATTGATTACTTGTGTGAAAATATAGACCAGACTCCCCAAAAGAGGAATGAATAGTATAAGATAAAACCAATAGAATGAATTCTTATTTTTAAATAAGTGATAGATACAATAAACCTGAAGTCCGATAATAAGGTAATATTGTATCATGAGGGTAAATGTACTAAGCTAAAAGGTGAAAAAGCATGAATTGTTGGGTTTTTAATTTTTGCTATGTTCATTAATCCATAATTGTATAAGTAGTTTCCTCGATTTTTCATTAGAAAGAATTTTCTGCAACCAAACTTGAGGTTGATCAATAGCGCTTGTTGTTTCTTTTACAGAGTATTTTTTAAACTCAGGAAAATCATACCAATTCTTTCTATAAATATGCTGTAGAGCGTATACAGCCATTTCTCCATTCTTAGCTCCAAAAAAATGGGCAAGTATGTATTTTGGTTCTAGTTGTATCAGAAAATTTTGAAATTAAAAACGGAGTTATTTCAGATTTCTTAAAGGAAAACAATTTTTGCCATTTTTGATTTCCTAAAACTGAACCTTCGCTAAAATGCTTTGGTTTAGAATAATATTGCCCACCTGTCATGCAACCCCCATCAACAAATAAAAGGTTTTTCCACAAAGAATCTAATTTCATTTCACTTTGACCAAAAGAAGACCAAGCAAATAAGCAAAAAACTGTAAACAGCAATATTTTTTTCATAACAACAAATACCTAAAAGGCTAGGCCTTTAGAAATCAAACTTATAGGTGATTCCACCTAAGATTTGAAGCCCTTGTACATTAAAGTTAGCGAAACGCTCGTAATCGCTTCCTAAGACATTGTTTACTTTAATAAATGCAGAGAAGAAATCGCTAAAATGATACCCTCCGTTTAAATTCAAATCTACATAGGCATCCAAGGTTTGAATTCCCGAAATTGTAGAAGGGAATGTGGCACTGTATAACAAGTCTTTTCGTTCTCCAACAAAGAATAAGTTTGCAGAAGCATACCATTTGTCTATTTTGTATTTTCCAAAGACACCTCCCTCTAATTTTGGTAAGTTCCAGGCTTCTTGTTGATTTGTTGTGGTGTATGAATTCACTTGTACATTACCTCCAATCACCATGCGTTTGCTTACATCAACTTCCATTTCTGCAAAGAAAGAAAACGTGGTAATGTCGTCATAAAAAACACTGAATGAATTTCCGTACTCATACCCCAACAAAGTAGGTGCAAAGGCATTAAAAACACCGTTTGATTTCGAATTGTTTCTTACAAACAAAGGAAGGTCTTCTTCGCTTTTATAACTTGCTTTGATGTTATAACTCATGGTAGATGAAAACTTCCCATTAATCCCTCCAAAGAGATTGTATTGCTCGTTGGTTTGTGTCATGCTTAACGTTGGTGAAACAAAAGGGTTTTCTTCACTAAAACTTCTGAATGAGTTGTTGTAAAGATCACCATTAGCGCCTAAATAAATATTCGCCAAATCAGAAACAATAGGGAAAGTCAATTGAACATCTGGGTATAGTAAAAAATCTGTGAGATCATTTTCAATTTCCATTGCTAAATAGGCTTTCATCCCAAGCTTTACGCTCAATTTATTTACTTTAAAGCGATACACAGGATTTAATCCAACATTTAAGAAACTATATTTTACATTGGTAGCATCGGCATAGTTCTGTTCGAATTCACCGTTTAAGTATTCTATTTTTGTATTTAGTTCTAAGTTCTTTTTCCATTTTCTATTGAATCCATCTAAAGGAAGTTTGAAGTTTGGATTCAAAGAGAAACGAATTTCACTACTTCCAAAATTGTCATCAAACATACTTAAAGAAGCTTTGATATTATCAAAATAAGAATCATCAAAAACTATTTCACCTTCTAATTCGTAGAAGCCATATTTTTGTTCTTCTTGAATGGCGTCGATAGATTGAAAATCGAAATTGATTGCAGGCAATCCATACCAATTGTATTTTTGCTGTTCAACATTCCCACCAATTTTCCAGGTGAAATATCTTTCTTTTTGTAAATAATAGGCACCTACAGTAAGATTAGAATACCCATTATCTAAAGGAGTAGTCTCTACACCATCTTCTGAAGATATGTATTTCAGATAAATTCCATAATCATTATCGAACTTCCTATTCTGATGTAAGAAGGCTTCTACAAAAGGAGTTGAATAATTACCATAACCAACAGCTACATAATTATCAAACAAACGTTCTTTTTTACCAACATCAATTCCTTTTACTACACCACTTTTAGGAACAAAAGTTGAGGCTACTGGCGCCGAAAATATTTTGTAGGCTAATTTTTTCTTTTTGGTGTTTTTACTCAAAGTTATTTTAGGGCTTTTTTTAATTTTAAAAGCATCTGCAATTGTAGGAGTATAAGAAGTAATTACATTAATTACCTCTGTAGTAACAGTATCTTTTTTCTTCTCTTTTTTCTCTTGAGAGAAAAGTAAAGACGAAGCAAAAACAAGGACGAATAATAGAATATACTTTTTCATCAATCTAATTTTTTTGAGGGGTTACTGAGTTATTGGTCTTGGCTTCGTTGAGCTTAATTTTTTTCAATTCGTTTTTAGCATCGTTTACAACATCATCGAATTGTGTGAAATTTTTGATAATGTTCTCTAAGATATAAGTAGCTTGATAAGGATCTGCATTTTCCAAAGCATAATAGTTTTTTGCCATGATTACAAAACTCTTAGCTCCCCAATATTTATAAGCTGAATAATCTGAAGTAATACTTTGAATTACTTTGTTTGACGCTGCGTATTTCTTGTTTTTATTTTTAAAATAAGCACCATAATACAGCGCTTCTGCTTTTAATTCACCACTAGCATTTCTCTCAACTTCAGTGTAGTATTCTTCTGCTTTTGGATAGTCTTCAGTTTGAAAAGCAGACCTAGCAATAATTACTTTAGCATCATATTCAACATTCGCTTCCAACTTGTCTTTCAGTAAGATTTTTTCAGCGTAGTCTACTGCTTTTTTATACTCCTGAGACTGATAATATCCTTTCATCAAGTTGCTTTGTGCATACAAAATATTTTGAGGAAAATTAGCTTCCTGTTCCAATCTTTCTAATAGTGGAATTGCATTGTTCCAATCTTCCTTTTCTAATAGAATCTGTGATAACTTATTTAATGCTTCTTCACTGAATTCACTTTGAGGTTGACCAACGACATAAGAATAGTTAGGGATGGCTTCATCATTCAAATTTGCCTTTACTAATAACTGAGCGAGATAGAAATTAGCTTTAAGTGCATGCAATCCATCAGGAAAGGATTTTACATATTTATCGAATCCAGCAATTGCTTTCTCAGTGTCATTTTCTAAGAATTTGTTTTCTGCAGATTCATACATGGTGTTGTCAATATCAGCATCTTCTACTTTCATAAAAGTGATTCCCTTTACCCAAACTGCATATTCATCCACAGTTCCTAAGTCTACATAAACATTTCTAGCATTGGTAACCGCTTCTCTTGCTTGGTTAGAATTTGGGAACTTAGCAACAATCTCTTTGTAATTTCTGAGTGCTTTGTTTCCTTCATTGTCGTTGTAGTATAAAAGTCCATCTCTTAGTAAAGCTCTAGGGTTGTAAGAACTCCTTGGGTGATTTTGAAATAATCTCTTGTAGGCGTCATGAGCTTTTTCGTTATCTTTAAGCGTAGTGTAAGTACTTCCAAGTTGAAATAAAGCGTCATCTCTAAAATTAGAAAGTTCAAAATTCTTCAAAAGCATTTCTAATCCCTGAACCTTACCTTCATTATCCTTTAAAAAACCATTACTCATTGCCATTTGGTATTGAGCATAGTCGGCACCAGTTCCGAATTCAGTGACTACTTTTTTGTAGGAATTGATGGCCTTATTATATTCTTTGGTTGCATAATAGCTATCTCCCATTCGAATGGTAGCATCGTCAATCATGCCCAAATCTTCATTCTTTGTATTGATAAAAGTTTGAAACGATTTAGCAGCTTTTGGATACTCTTTTAGTTTGAAATAACTGTATCCAATATTATATTCAACTTGATTAAATACAGCTGTTTCGTTTGCATTTGCTGATTTTTTGAAGGCTAAAAATTTATCCAATCCAATTTGGAAATTACCCAATCTATAGTTGGTTTCTGCACTCCAATATTGAGATTCATTTTTGATTCCAGAATCAGGAGATTGTGCTCCGACTCTAAAATAGGGTAAGGATTCTTGTAATTTGTTTTCATTGAATAATTGAAGAGCTCTGTAGTAAGATACCTCATAAGTGAGTTCTTTATTTTGAGGGCTTTTATTTTTAGCTAGATAGTCTAATGCACCTTGATAATCTTGTTGATATAAGTAGGAGGTTACAACCAATGCATTGATCTCTTCATAGCTAGGAGATTTTGGATATTTTTTTAAAAAGTCTAATAAAATTTCAGCAACACTTTTGTATGGATTCCCCTCCTCATAACTCAATTTAGCATAATTGAGAGCAGCATCTTCTTTTACTTTTAAATCAAAATCCATTTCACTGGCACTCTTAAAAGCATTCAATGCTTCAGGCTTCTTCTCTAAATAGATATAGCATTCCCCTAAGTTGTAATATGCTTTTTGTGAAACATTGTTTTTCTCGTCGATAATTCTATTGAAATTACTAGCAGCATTCTCAAAATCGTTTTGCTTAAAATAAGCATACCCCATTTGATAATAATCGGTATTATTCCACTTTCCTTTTTTACCTCGATACGATTTTAAGTAAGGAATGGCTTCTTCATATTGTTTTAAGTTGAAATAACTTTCTCCAATAATTTTTGAGATTTCAGATTGATCTTTTGGCTTTGCTTTTTCTAAAAGTTTTTTTCCTACCTCAATACATTTTTCAAATCGACCTGCTTTAAAACTGATGTCTAATAAATAATAAGTAACCTCACTTTTATAAGCTTGATCATCTGCAATTTCTTCGAGTGTCTTTTCAGCAACCTCATAATCTTCTTGCTTGTAAGCAATATATCCAAAGTAATAACGAGAATCATTCCCGTATTTTGCATCATTGATTAAAGACACAAACTTTCTTTTTGCTAAATCGAGATTCCTTGTAGAAAGAAATGCATATCCCATTTTAAAATTGAGTTCTTTTCTATTTTCATTAGAGAGCGCATCTAAATTCACTTTAGAATACCATTTTAGTGAGTAAGCAGCTTTTTTATTTGCAAAGTAATAATTACCAACATTAAAGTATGCTTTGTCTTTTTTATTGCTATTTGGGTGGTTTTCTACAAAACTGAGCACTTTTTTATCAGCATCGGTTTGATTGAGTCGAATAGCGCACATAGCATCGTAATAGTCAGCATCTGCCTTTAATCGAAGCTGATCATTTGCATTATCAGACACCTCAAGAAATGTTTTCTGAGCTGCAGCATAGGCTTTGCTATTAAAGAGTTTTACTGCATGATTGTAATCTGAAAGTAGATTGATATCAATTTCTGACTGCTGAGCAAAGGTTTGCAGAGCTAGAATAGAAAAAAACAGGATGGTTAGTTTACGATAAAAAAAGCGATGTTTCATTAGAAGGTTTTTTGCTATTTTGTATTAGTAACGTACGATTTATCTTTTTGTTGGATTTAAAATCTAAAAAATTGTTTGAAACCTATATCAAAAATAGGAATTGATTTGGTCATTTGTGTGTTTTCTAGTTCTAAATCAATAGAATTCTATCCAAAAAATTATGTAGGTTTGTAGAAACATCTATTTCATGGAGAACTCAATTTTATTTTTAGAAAATGCAGATATCTATCAAAGAGATAATCTGGTGCTTTCTAAAGTGAATTTGAAAATAGATAAAGGAGACTTTTTTTATTTGATAGGAAAGACAGGAAGTGGGAAGAGTAGTTTAATGAAAACTTTGTATGGCGACCTTCAATTACAGAGAGGAATGGGATCTATAGTTGGTTTCGACCTGAAGAACTTAAAAGAAAAAGACATTCCTTTTCTTCGAAGAAAAATAGGGATAGTTTTTCAAGATTTTAAACTGTTAAATGATAGAACTGTTTTTGAAAATTTATCTTTTGTACTTAAAGCTACTGGTTGGAAAGAAAAAGAAGATATAAAGCAAAAAATTGAAGAGGTTTTAGAAAAAGTAGGAATGAAAACTCAGTATTACAAAAAACCTTTTGAGTTGTCTGGTGGAGAACAGCAACGTATTGCGATTGCTAGAGCTTTATTAAACGACCCAGATTTAATCTTGGCTGATGAACCAACAGGTAATTTAGATCCAAAAACATCGCTTGAAGTAATGGAGTTGCTAAACGATATCCATAAAAGCGGAAAGAGTATTTTAATGGCCACACATGATTATGCATTGATTGTGAAGTTTAAACAAAAAACAATTAAATGTGAGGGTGGAGAGTTGTTTGAAATGTCAGTTGATAGAACTAACTAAAAATTGTTTCAATAATTTTTTTGGCACCTAAAGTTGTATTGAAGTTTTCAAGAACTCTTCTTCTTTCTTTTATGATTTCATCTTTAAAATCTTTTTGTAGTAAGGTTTTAGATTTCTCTAAAAATTCTTCTTTTGTATTTGCCCTTTCACATAAAGTTTCTAAACCTGTGTCTTCAACCATAAAATCATTGGCAATGATAAATTTACCTTGATACAAAGTATTGAGTAATTTTAGTTTAATTCCTGTTTTTTGAAAAGTAGGAAGTGCGTTTATATGGGCCTCTTCAAAAAGGGTGTAAAGCTCTTCTTGATTGCTCAAATGCTTGAACTCAATATTCGGGTATATCTCAATTTCTTTACCCAATTCTTTGTTTCTATAGGAGCTAGCAATAATTAAATTATAAGTTGAATCTTTATAAGTATCTATTAAAAAAAGTGCTGCTTTTACATTTTCAGAAACAAGAACATTCCCATGATATAATATTTTTTTACTATTGAATTTATGATTCGAGTAGATTTTGGTATTGTGAAAAGCAGGAACGTAAGTGCACTTATCACCATATTTTTTTAAAAAATACTTTTGTTCATAAGGAGAAATACTAAATACACCATCAACTTCCTCAAGAACTCTCTCATATCTTTTTAATTTTTTGGCTTCTTGCTTAAAGAAATTACGCTTGAAAATGTTGGATTCACTTTTTGATAAACCTTTGTAAAAACGATGCTCAATATTATGAGTTCTGATGTACGTTCTTTGCTGCTTTAATCTTTTTGTGATTATTGGTAATGTGGTATGCAATCCTTCAAAAAGAATCGGACTTTCATCAGAGTTTAAATTATCAATTAACACTTCACTTGCTCTCGACTTCACAATAAACGGATCTGTAGAAAGATAGCTTCTAACAAAAGAGTTTCTTGGGTAGTAAAAGACCTTTGAGCAGTGTTTTTTAAGTTCTGGCTGTTGTCCTCTGCCATACTCGTACGTGTGTAAAACAATGTCAACTCCTTGTTGTTTTAAAGCTTTTAATTTATAGAATACATCAATGACACCACCATAATTAGCTGGATACGGAACATCAAAGGAAACAATATGAAGTTTTTTATTCATTCTCAACATCTACAATGCAATCTATTAATTTCTTTTTTTCATTCTCCCAAACCAATTCTTTTTTAGCTTTTACTAGTGCTGCCTGAAAGTTATTCTCTCTAACACCTTTAATTAAGTTTGCTAAACTTTCAGGGTTCCTGTTCTTGAGAATTGCTCCAACTTGATAGTTGTCAACTATTTTTCCCATTTCTGGTAAATCAGAAACAATAATAGGTATTTCAGCTTGAATATAATCAAAGATTTTATTCGGTAGTGAGTATCTGTAATTTAAACCCAGATCTTCTTCTAAACTAATTCCAATATGAGCATTGGGCGTTAGGTTTTTTAACTTTTCTGGAAGAATTTTCCCTAAAAACTTCACCTTATTTTCTAAGCCTAAATTTGATGTTTTTTTCTTAAGCATGTCAATAATATCTCCAGAACCGATAATAACTAAGATATAGTCTTCTAAAACAACCATAGTATCTATAGCAAGTTCTAGACCTCTCCCAATATTAGTAGAACCTTGATATAAAATTATTTTTTCCTCTTTTGACATGAAATCAAAAGGAATACTTGTTGTTTTTAATTTAACAGGAAGGTTTCTAACAACCGTTACTTTTATTTTATAAAGGGATTCATAATGTCTTTTAATAGAACGGCTGACAGTAATAACATGTTTGAGTTTGGGGAGAATCCATTTTTCGAGTCGTAACCAAAACAACTTTATAAACCTTCGATTTCTCAGCTCAGGTATTTCAGAAAAAAGTTCATGACTGTCGAAAATTATTTTTTTTCTTTGAATTTTTGAAATAAGATAGTTGGGTAACAATGTATCTAAATCATTAGCATATAAAATATCTTTTTTTGAAAACAATAAGAAGAAGAAAAGACGAAAGCTATATTCTGCATAAAACAAAAAACCTTTGTTGAAAAGCAATCGAAATCGTTTGGTTTTATACTCTCTTTCTAAAGTATGGGTAGAATAATTCATTCTACCTATTAAAAGAATTTCATAACCAAAATCTTTAAGTGTACCACAAATTTTAGCAACACGTTGGTCGGTTACTAAATCGTTGGAAACAGAAATGATTATTCTTTTCAAGAAAAAATATTAGAGAAGGCAAGATATAAAAAACCCACTCAATTTATTGAGTGGGAAAATTGCTATGAAAAAGAATGATAAGAGAATCTTATCTTTAAGTAAGACGACTTACTTTTAAACTTCTTACAATTGTTTTTTAGTTTAACATTCTTTTAAGAAAATTATAGGGGTTTCTTTTTAACAAAGAACCTAAGAGAATCTAAGAAATAAAAAACCCACTCAATTTATTGAGTGGGGAGTTGACATTAAAAGAACGTTTTACGAATCTTAAATTTCTACAGTCATTATAATGACGCCAAATTTAAAATTAACCCTTAATTTTTTTATTATAATATACGTTTTAAGGTTCAATTAAATAATTGGATATTCGTATTCAGAAAACATATCAAACTATCTTAAAGGGTATTTTTTATTTATGGAGACATTTTTATTGGTTTCGGCAATTCAAGGTTATTTAGTATCGCTAGCTGTTTTTAAAGGGATTCAAAAACCAAATAAAAGACTAGGCTACTATCTCCTTATCCTTATTTTAATAGTGTCTACTTATTTGTTAATTAGCTCTCAAGTAAAATATAGCCGCCTGTATCCAAAGATTTTTTTCTTTAGCTACGTGCTTTTCTTTTTGTATTCTCCTATTTATTATTTGTTTGTAAACGAATATTTGGGAGTTAAGAAAATTAAGAGAGTCAATTATATTATAGGATTTTTACCTGCGGGAATTTATTTAGCTACACTTATTTGGAACCTGTTTTTCGATTTTGAAGGCATCAATTGGAATAACTTTTATAGAGGGCTCGCCATTATTGACATTACATCTATCTTGGCTAATTATTATTTACTTTCTTCTTGTTGGATCCTTTTAAAGAAAAAAAACCAGAACACTAAAAGTGGATTCTCTAAAAAAATACCATTCTATATTTTCACCTCTATTTTTGGCCTTATAAATTCTGTTTGGCTGTTGTTTATTATATCACAGCTTTTTAAAATTGATTTTGTTATTCCTTTCAGTTTAGATTCTGTTTATGCAATAATGTCTATCATTATTTATGTATTTACCTATGCTTTAATTGTTAATAAAGAATTGGTTACAAGTAGTTTTGGTTTAACAATGAACTCTTATGCTAAAACATCAATTAGCGAAGAAGAATTAAGAAGTATTGAAGAAAACATTCGGAATGTTATAACTACTAAAAAGCTGTATAAAGATCCAAACTTTTCGTTATTATTATTGTCAGAGCAGACTTCTGTAGATAAGTTAAAATTATCTTATACAATCAATCATCATATGGGAACAACTTTTAACATGATGATTAGTAAGTATAGGGTAGAAGAATTTATAAGACTCTATAATTCTACAGATTTAAAACATTATAATACTCTTGGAATTGCAAACGAGGCAGGCTTTAAATCTAAATCGACTTTCTACAAAGCATTTAAAGAAATCACTGGTAAAACCCCCAAAGAGTTCTTTAGCTCTGTAGATTGAATATTCTCAATTCTTCAGTCTATTCATTAATTATTGAGTCCATAAATCTTGAGAAATAGAGTTCGTCCAATTTATTAAGACTAGTTTGAGAAGGGAGCTTTGCCTTTTTCTTTAATAAAGGTATTTAATTTGTGGAATAAAAATTTAAAATATCATTATGAATAAATTTAAACTCATACTTCTTTTTACTTTCTGTTGTTTGGTTGCAACTAGTTATTGTAATTCACAAACAGTAGAAAAGAAAAACACACTCCCTGTTAAGTACCTTAAGCCAAGCTTGAAATCAGTTAAAGGATATACATTAGATATACTAAAGGCGATGCCACTTGATAAATATGATTATATCCCTACTGAAGGAATGAGAACTTTTGAAGCTCAAGCATATCATATCTATTACTCATTAGATTACTATATTAGATGGTTTGATAATGAAAGACCTAAGTGGGAGCCTGCTGATGAAAATTCATTAGATAAAGATCAATTGATTAAACTTGTTACTGAGAAATTTGATCAATTGATTGCATTGACAGAAAACCCTAAATACAGTAATACAACCTTGCCTAAATTGATTTCATTTTTCGATCATAACTCGCATCATAGAGGGCAACTTATTGTTTATTTACGAATGAACAATATTAAACCGCCAGGTTACAGGTAATATAAAGACTCATAAAGTTATAATGTGAAATTATAACTAGTATCGAGATTAAATGAAGTTACAAGTTGAATGAAAAGTAAAACCCTAAGTTAATTAACTTAGGGTTTTACTTTTTGAAGAAAGAACTATTGATAATAATAATTTATATGAAAACTCTTGTCTATTTTACAAGTAGACAAGAGTTTTTTATGTTATTTGTTAGATTTGACTTTTTTTGATACATAAATCACCCATTTATCACCCATGTATTTTTTTAAAGGATGATTAAGTACTTATAGATTTGCCTCATAATCTTTATAAATTTAAAAACATGAAAAAAATAACGAAATTAAATGCTACTATCTTTATCTTCTTGATCGCTTTAAATCTAAGTGCTCAATATGATCAAGAAATTAAGTTCGATGAAAAAAAACAAAATAAAAAGATAGTTATTGGATTAACTAAAGATATGAAATCAATTGAGTTAAATTTTTTCTCTAAGCTTGAAGAAGGACATCTTTCTATAAAGATTTATGATCCTGAGAATAATGAAAAAGGGTCGTTCTTGCTTTTTTCTAATAAATCATTTGGTTTTTCAACTAAATTAGGTATGAAAATAGATAGCTTGAAAGCAGGCACTAAATGGAAAGGAACAAAAAATAATTCTGTAAAAGATTCAATTCAAATTAGAAAATTTAAATTAACTGGAAAAGAAAGACAAGTAAAAAAGATTATTAAAAATCCTATGAAAGGTCGTTGGTTTATTAAATTAACAGGGGAAAAAGTTAAAGGCAGCATAACTGCGAGTGTAAATATAATATAGCAACGAGTATAAAGAAATGAGGTTTTGTATTTATTTTTTACTTGTAAGTATCAGTTGTTTTTCTCAGTCCAATACTAAGAAAATAAGTGGACGTATTCTGTTAGATGACACATGGGATAGGGCAATTTACCTATCCTACATTCCTTCGTTCAATGAATTATATGCTTTATCAAGTGAAATAATTATTAGTGGAGTTGAAATTGATAGTACGGGATATTTTTCTTTAGATATTGATTTTTTGCCAGAAGAAAATCATTTATTTAGACTACATGTTGTAAAAAAAGAATCTCCTGTTTCTTCGTTAATTATAGGAGGAAAAGAACAGAATCATATTTTTATCATTGCAAATAATACATCGAATATATTCATTGAAGGAAAAGGTGTTTTGTTTAACAACATTTTGATAAAAGGATCTTTATCTAATGTGTTGATACAGGAAATAGATCGTGTTTCGAGTACCGCAGATAGTATTTCTATTGATGCGACTGCTTTACAAAGAAAGTTTAGCACAGGAAAAGTGTACCAACAATTAAAAAATATTGCTGATACTACAAACTACCCTTTAGTATCATTACATGCACTTTATAAAAGTAGGTTTCAAACAGATTATTCCAACAATAAAGAATTCTATTTCAATTACAATAAGAAGTGGAAAAATCAAAAAAATACCTATTTTGAAACATTTAGAAAAGAACTTTCTTTAGAAAATAAAAATGAAGTGTATTTATATATTTTTCTTGGAGTTATTTTAATAGGTTCTATTTCTTATAGTTTTTATAGAAAAAGAAAAAGACGTCCTCAAGAACAATTGAAATTATTGAGTATTCAAGAAAGAAAAGTATTCAATTTGTTAAAAGAAGGAAAGTCAAATAAAGAAATTTCTCAGGAGTTAAATATTGGATTGAATACAGTGAAGACTCATGTGAGTAATGTGTATTCTAAATTGAGTATAAACTCAAGAAAAGAGGTGTTAGAGTTTGTTGTGTAATACAATAAGAAGATTAAAATTGTAACGTAAAAACAGTTTCTTTATTTGGAGTAGACTTGACGTTTAAACTGCCTCCATGTTGAATTAATATCTGTTTTGACAAACTTAATCCAATCCCTGTTCCGTTTGGTTTTGTGGTAAAGAAAGGAATGAAAATTTGTGCTAACTCTTCATGTGAAATCCCAATGCCATTGTCTTTAATAGCAATGTATTTTTCTTCTGATTTGTTGATTCCAGCTTCTAAAATAATTATTGATCTCTTATTATTAATCGAAGCTTGAACAGCGTTTTTCAATAAGTTTAGAAGTACTTGAGTGATTTGTTTTTCATCCGCAAAAACCTGTAAAGATTCTTGATGTATTTTTATTGAGAAGTCAATTTCTTTTCTATGAAATTCTTCTCTCATTAGTTCCTGTATTTTTTCGAAAAACATTGAGATATTAATAATTTCTTTATCAGGCTTTGACACATTTAAAAGTGTTCGGTACGATTGAACAAAAGAAGTTAAATTATGACTCTGTTCTTGTATCACTTGCAGCCCTTTAGTGATAGTTGCTGTCTGATCTTGAGCAGAATTTGTTCTGTTTTTATGCTGTTTTAAAAGAGATTCTGAAATAGAAGTTATAGGAGCAATGGTGTTCATTATTTCATGTGTTAATACTCGGATCAATTTTATCCATGAATCTGTTTCTTTTTCGTCCAATTCACTTTTAATATCTTGTATCACAACTAATAGTAAAGATTCTTCATTTAAAACAATCTTACTTGCTTTGATAACCAGTTGACTGCTCTCTCGTTCATTTGAAAAATCAAAAAGCTTTTTATCGAACGGTTGCGATTTTTGTAACATTTCATACAAGTCTTCATTAATCATGGCTACCTGTTTAATATGATTTAAGTGCTCATGATTTAATAATTTCTTAGCCGTTGGATTTGAAAAAAGAATATGACCTTTTTCATTAAATGTCAGTATTCCAATACTAGCTTCTTTCAAGATTTCTTGAAAATATTTTTCCTGTGCTTTATTTTTAATTTGAGTTTCACGTATCAAATGATTGACCTTATTAAGACCTTTATTCAATTCATTTAAAGATTCAAAAGATTCGTTTTCTGGGAATTGCAATGAATAATCTTCATTTTTTATAGACTCAAAGAAGTATGCCATTCTTCGATTGTTGCGATTCAAAAACCGGATTAATCTTTTGACAAGAATAATCAACAATATAAAAGCAGGGACTAAAAAATAGAGGTTATATGCAGTGCAGCTAAAAGCAAATATTAATGCTGTTATCGTAATAAGAATAACTCGAATAATTAACTGAAAATAGAAATTTTTACTAAGCATTAGGCATCCATTTTTTAACTTTATTATAAAGAGTTTGTCTTGAAACACCTAACTGGTTTGCAGCTGCAGTGTAATTTCCAAAATGTTTGTCTAGAGCATTTGTAATCATAACACGTTCCATGTCATCTAAAGTGGCTTCTAATTGATTCTCATTAATAGATACTTTCGCTTTTAATAAAAAATCAGATGATTGTAGAGCGTTCTCTTCAGAAAGTATCACTGCTCTCTCAAGGGTATGTCTTAGCTCTCTAACATTTCCTGGCCAATGATAGGAAAGTAATTTTTCTTTTGCAGAGGGATCAATTGTTAGTGATCGCTTTCCATATTTTGAAGAAAATTTTTCTAAATAGAAATCAGCTAATACTGAGATGTCATTGCCTCTTTCACGTAAAGGAGGAACTTCAAGATGAATTGTGTTCAAACGATACAATAAGTCCTCTCGAAACAATCCTTCTTCAACCATTTGAATTAAATTACTATTGGTAGCACAAACTAATCTAATGTTAATTGGAATAGGTTTGTTAGAACCAACTTTTATAATTTCTCTATTCTGAATAGCAGAAAGTAATTTTGCTTGCATGGCTAATGATAAATTCCCGATTTCATCTAAAAATAGAGTACCACCATTTGCTGCCTCAAACTTACCTAAACGATTTTCTCTTGCGTCTGTAAAAGCTCCTTTGACATGACCAAAAAGCTCGCTTTCAAACAAGGATTCAGAAATAGCTCCCATATCTACATTGATGAATACTTCCTCATTACGAGGTGATTTATGATGTAATTCACGTGCAATTAATTCTTTCCCTGTACCATTTTCACCAGTAATCAAAACATTTACATCTGTTTTTGCGACTTTATGTGTTAACGTTAAGACATTATTTAATGCTTTAGAATTTCCTATAATAAAATTTTTCTTTTGATTGATTACCTCTTTTAAACTTTGCTGCTTTTGTTTTAGGTTTTCAATCTCTTTTTTAGATCTTTTAAGTAAATAGGTCGATTTTAAAGTGGTTAATAAACGTTCGTTACTCCAAGGCTTCAAAATAAAATCTGAAGCTCCCTCTTTCAAGGCATTCACTGCGAGTTCAATATCGCCATAGGCAGTCATCATAATCACAGCTATGGCAGCGTTTTTTTTCTTAATTTCTTTAAGCCAGAACAAGCCCTCATTTCCTGTATTTACACCAGCAGAAAAATTCATGTCTAACAAAACAATGTCAACATCCTTAAGATTTGGAAATGAAGAAATCTGATTTGGATTGCTAATTGTATACACAGTTTGATATTCAGATAAAAGTAAAATCTCCAGAGCACTTAAAATGCTTTTATTATCATCTACAATAAGAATAGTACCTTTTAGCATGTTTATAATGTTTGCGTTTTTAAAACTACAAATACAAAATAAGGTAACCTTGAAAGTGTCAAAATATTTTACACTTCTTGTCAATTTATTTAACAAGAGATAAGGAATTTATATAATTCGAATGATTCAAATCATTAATAATCAGGTATTTGAATTTTCGGTATGACATTCGTTATGCTCTTGGCATAATGTTATCACATGAATAGAGTTAAAAACATGCTGCTTTTTATTATGCTGCTTCTAAGTCAGAACTTTTTTGCGCAGAATAAATGGACTTTAGATGATTGTGTTGCCTATGCTTTAACGCATAATCTCACTTTAGACAATATGCACTATGCTACTGAATCTAATAAAGAAACCTACAGACAATCGTATAGAAATATGTTGCCTTCTATTTCAGCAAACTCTAGTTATAATATTCAATATGGTCGTTCTGTAGATCCAAATAATAATACGATAATTAGTACAGATTTCTTTTCTAATAACTATTCTTTGAGTGCTAGTCTGGACATTTTTAGAGGTTTTCAAAAAATAAATTCAATAAAAGCGGCTAATTTTTTGTACAAAGCAACCAAAGAGGATGAGTTACAAGAGAAATACTTATTGGCTTTTAGGGTGATGTCTGCATTTTACGATATTTTATTCTTTCAAGAATTGGTAACCATTGCAAAAGAACAAGAAAAAATCTCCTTAAAAAACTACGAACTAGTGCAAAAACAAATAGAATTGGGATTAAAAGCAGGGGTAGATAAATATGAGGCAGAATCTTTATTAATTACAGATCGTTTAAAAATCACACAAAGTGAGAATAGTTTAAAAGCTTCGAAGTTACAATTGATTCAAGAAATGAATCTTGAGAATACATCTGTTATTGAAATAGATACAATTTTTGAAGATATAGAGCAGCAAGAAGGAAAATATAATGTAGAAGCAGATTCGGTGTACCAAAAGTCACTTTCTTTTATACCAATGATTAAAGCACAAGAATTCCGTGTAAAAGCAGCTAAAAAAGATATTGCTATCGCTAGATCAGGTTTGATGCCTACGCTTTCATTATCGGGAGGGTATGGAACGGGTTACTTTGAAACCAATATAGATGCTTCAGGAGATGTTATTCCATTTAGAACACAAATCAAAGACAATGCTTCGCAATTTATTGGGTTCTCTTTACGGATTCCAATTAGTGATGGATGGAGCGCTAGATCTAGAGTAAAGCAGCAAAAAATAGCTTTAGATAGAGCAAACAATAGTTTAGAAATTCAAAAGCAAGAACTCAATAAGTTAATAAGAGAGTTGGTGCAAAATTACCTAGCAACAAAAAATGAGTATGCACAAACAAAGCAAAATGAAAAAGCTCGTTTTTTAGCCTTTGGCATAGCTCAAAGGAGGTATGATAAAGGCTTAATTAGTGCGATAGAACTTTTTCAATCAAAGAATTTATATGCGACGGCTCAAAATGAAAACCTGCAAGTAAAATTGAAATTAAAAGTTCAGAAAAAGACAATCAAATTTTACGAAGGATTGCCTGTATTTACTATAAACAAAAACAATTAATCTTTAGAGATGGATATACAAATTGAAAAGAAAAAAGGATTAAAAAAGAAACATTACGGATATATTGTTCTGGGATTGTTCATTATCTTTTTTGTTTGGAAACTTATAGATGGAGGATCTACGAGCGTATTTAGAACAGAGAAATCGAAACTTACAATTAGCAATGTTACTGAAGGAAAATTTGATGATTATGTAACCATTAATGGAATTGTTTCTCCCATTGCTACGGTTTATATGGATGCATATGAAGGTGGACGTGTTCTTGAAAAATTGATTGAAGAAGGAACTATGGTAAAGAAAGGAGATATTATTCTGAAATTAGAGAATCGTGGACTATATGAGCAAATCTTATCAAGTGAGAATAATTTAGCGTTAAAACAAAATGATTTAAGAACGACTAAAATTAATTTTGACTCTCGTCAAATTGACGGGAAGAAAGATTTGGCACAATCTGAGTTTGAATTAATTCAGAGTAAAAGAGCGTACGAGCAAAACAAAGCACTATTTGAAGAAGAATTGATTGCAAAAGAAGAGTATTTAAAAGCAAAAGAAAGCTATGACTTATCAAAAAAAAGAAATGAAATTATCATTTTGCAAACAGAACAAGATAAGAAGTTAAGAAGCACAACTTTGCAAGAATTGGATGCAGATTTGGCTAGAATGAAAAAAACGTTGTCTATGGTGTACGAACGAATAGATCAATTAAACGTTCGTGCTACAGCCAATGGTCAATTAGGTTTTCTAGATGCAGAAATTGGACAAAACATTTCTCAAGGTCAACGAATTGGACAAATTAATGTTCTCACAGATTTTAAAATAGAAGCTGAAATTGATGAGCATTATATAGATAGAATAAAACGCGATTTAAATGCTACCTTAGAAAGGAGTAATACAAAATATACATTACGATTACGTAAAGTATACCCTGAAGTAAGAAATGGTCGTTTTAAAATAGATTTAGTATTTACTAATAAAAAGCCAGAGACCATTAGAGCAGGACAGAGTTACAATCTCAAGTTACAACTTGGAGCTTCAAGTGATGCCTTGCTTCTTTCTATAGGAGGGTTCTATCAAAGTACGGGAGGTCAATATGTCTTTGTGACAGATAAAGATGGAAAAACGGCAACCAAAAGAAATATCCAAATTGGAAAACAGAATGCAAGATACTTTGAAGTGCTTGAGGGTTTATCTGCAGGAGAGTCGGTCATTACTTCCAGTTATGACAGTTTTGGAAACGCAGAAAAAATAATATTGAAACAATAAAAAGTGTAACGAAAAGAAAATATACGAATCATTATAAAAAGACACCATATGATACAAATCAGCAATCTTAAAAAAAGTTTTAAAACGGAAGAAGTAGAAACTTTGGCATTAAACAATGTAACCCTTCATGTAAAAGAAAATGAATTTGTAGCGATTATGGGACCTTCAGGTTGTGGAAAGTCAACGTTACTGAACATTCTTGGAATGTTAGATAATCCAAATTCTGGGTCCTACAATTTTGCAGGACATGAAGTTGCCAACTTAAGCGAAAGTCAACGAACACAAATACGGAAAGGAAATCTTGGTTTTATATTTCAAAACTTTAATCTCATAGATACATTAACTGTTTTTGAAAATGTTGAATTGCCATTGCTTTTTTTAAAAGTACCAAAAAATGAAAGGAAAGAAAAAGTAATGAAGGTTTTAGACCGAATGAAAATAGGCCATAGGGCAAAACATTTCCCTCAACAACTTTCTGGAGGTCAGCAACAAAGAGTTGCAATCGCAAGGGCGGTAGTCGCAGATGCAAAATTAATTTTAGCAGATGAGCCAACTGGAAATTTAGATTCTAAAAACGGAAAAGAAGTAATGGATTTACTTACGGAATTAAATCAAGAAGGTGCCACAATTATTATGGTTACACATTCAGATTATGATGCAAATTTTGCGCATAGAATCATCAATTTATTTGATGGACAAATTGTGACAGAAACCACCAATAAATCGCTGTTAGAGAAAATATAAATATAACCATGTAAAACTTGAGTCATGTTAAAACACAACGTATTACTATTCTTTAGAAACATTAAAAAGTATAAGACTACTTTTTTGATTAATATCATTGGTTTGTCTTCAGGCTTAGCTTGTGTTTTATTAATTTACCTCTGGGTTCATGACGAATTGAACATGGATACCTTTAATGAGAAAGATAGTGCGAGACATGTACAAGTAATTCATAGTTACCCAACCTCGGGAAGCTTTTATACTAATACAGATGGTTCAACACCTAACCCTTTAGCTGAAGCACTAGGTAAAGAAATGCCTGAAGTGGAATATTCCTTTCCTGTGAAAGCAGATCACAGTTACAAAGGAATTCTTTCAGCAGGTGACAACAACTTAAGAGCAAAATATCAATTTATAGGGAAAGGTTACTTTAATGTATTTCCTGGTGACTTTATACATGGAAATAAACATGAAATACTTTCGGGTAAAAACGAAATTGCTATTTCAAAAAAGTTGGCCATTACTTTATTTCAGTCTACTGAAAAGGCCATGGGAAAAATTGTAGAATTTAAAGACGAAGGTTATGGTGGTTCCTACACTGTTACTGGTGTATTTAATTCTACTTCGAATACTTCTGCTCAATTTGATATTTTGTTTAGTTATGAGCTCTTTGTTGGAAAGGGTTATATGCAATGGTACAACGGAGGCACCCAGGCACATCTAGTGCTGAAAGAGGGGGTTAGCCATGATCAATTCAATACCAAACTCAAAAATTTTTTAAAAACAAAACACAAAAATTGGAATGACATTTTATATGCTCAACCTTACTCAGAAAAATACCTCTATGGAAAGTATGAAAATGGCTTACCTATGGCGGGGAGAATTATTTACGTAAACCTTTTTTCTATTATAGCTCTTTTCATTTTAGCTATTGCTTGTATCAATTATATGAATTTTTCAACTGCAAAAGCTTCGAGAAGAATTAAAGAAATCGGAGTAAAAAAAGCAATTGGTGCGGGACGCAAATCTCTTATTCTTCAATATTTTGGAGAGTCTATGTTTATGGCTTTCCTCTCATTGATCATAGCCTTGGTTCTTGTCGTGATTTTACTACCTCAATTCAATCAAATTACAGGGAAAGAACTAACCTTAAATCTTGCTCGAAATGTCATCCTGTCAATTTTGGCCATTACTACGGTTACAGGTCTGATTTCAGGTATTTACCCAGCACTTTATCTTTCTGGTTTTAAACCGGTTATTGCTTTGAAGGGCAGGTTTAGGACTAATATAAATGAATTGTGGCTACGAAAAGGCTTGGTGGTATTCCAGTTTGCAATCTCTGTTATTTTAATTGTCTCGATGGTTGTAATTTATAAACAGGTAGAGTTTATACAGACAACTAGTCTGGGGTATAACAAAGATCATATCATCTCTTTTTCGAAAGAGGGTCAACTAGAGAAAGACTTTGCGCCGTTCCTTTCAGAAGTTAAAAATATTTCTGGGGTAGTAAAGGCATCTCAGATGACTGGAGATTTACCTGGAAGGATTGGTTCCACGCATGGATACACTTGGGAAGGCATGAGTGAAGAAGATAAAAAATTAAAGTTCTATCAAATCCGTGGCGGATACGATTTGATAGAACTACTTGGCATCACATTGAAAGATGGGCGTAATTTTTCTAAGGATTTCTCTACAGACAAAGATGCCATCATCATGAATGAAACTGCAGTTGAGATGATTAACTTGGATAACCCAGTCGGTAGAAAATTTGGAAACCTTAATCCTAATGCCAATACAAAAGAAATTATAGGCGTTATAGAAAATTTTCATTTTCAATCTTTACAAGAAGAAGTAAGGCCTTTCTTTTTTTCATTAAGTGATCGAGGGAATAATTTAGTTGTAAAAATACAGGCAGGGACAGAAAAGAAAACAATCAATCAGATTGAAGAATTATATAAAAGATTTAACCCAGGTTATCCCTTTGAATATAAATTTTTAGATGATAATTATCAGACGTTGTATGCTTCAGAAGAACGTATTACTGTTCTTTCCAAATACTTTGGAGGAATCGCTATTTTAATTTCATGTTTAGGCCTTTTAGGGTTGGCAATATTTACTGCTTCGCAAAGAAGAAAAGAAATAGGAATTCGCAAAACATTAGGTCAAAAACGGAGTAGAATTACTGTATTGCTTTCAAGTGAGTTTGCAAAACTAGTTGGAATCTCCATTTTAATAGGATTGCCAGTAGCCTTTCTTTTAATGAAAGATTGGCTGTCTGCATTTGCTTACAGAATAGAACTTCGAATAGAATACTTTTTTATAGCAGGAATACTAACCATGGTTGTAGCATTAACAACTGTAGTTACTCAGGCTCTAAGAGCAGCAAATAGAAATCCAATTGACGCATTAAGAGAAGAATAATTAAATAAAACAATAACAATGTTAAAACATAATCTACTATTATTTTTTAGAAACATAAAAAGGTACAAGACTACTTTCTTTATTAATATCATTGGATTATCCTCAGGGTTAGCTTGTGTTTTGTTAATTGCACTTTGGGTAATTGACGAAACAAACAAAGATTATTTTTCGCAGAAAGATAGTGATCGTCATGTTCAAGTCTTTGTAAATGTAAACTTGCCTTCTTCCATAAGAACAAAAGAGATAACTCCTGGGCCATTAACGATGGCTTTAGGAGAAGAAATACCTGAAGTGGACTATGCAATTCCAATTGTTGCTCCTCGTTCATTTTATAATGGAATTCTTTCAAAAGAGAATAAGAGAATAAGAGCTGTTCCATTATTTGTTGGAGAAGGATATTTTAATGTATTTGATTGTGAGTTTATTCAAGGTAATAAAAAGGGCTCTTTAGAGAATAAAGAATCCATTGTTATCTCTGAAAAAATGGCATTTGCTTTATTTCAGACTAAAGAAAATATTGTAGGGAAGACAATCAATTTTGACAACGAATATTTTAAAGGAATCTATACTGTTTCTGGCGTCTTTAAAGCGCAGAAAAACAATTCTACTAGTTATGATGTCTTGCTTAGTTATGATCGTTTTTTGGACGGGAGGCCTGGTTTAAAGAAATGGAATAATGGTGGAGTTCTAGCTCATTTAGTGTTAAAACCTAATGTTACCATATCACAACTAAATCTAAAAATAAAAAACTTTCTAAAATCAAAAATTAAAGGTTTAGATCAAACATTATTTGCTCAAAAATATTCAGAAACATATCTCTATGGAACGTATGAAAACGGTAAAGCTTCTGGAGGAAGAATTGCTTATGTTCGTTTATTTTCTATCATTGCTTTGTTTATTTTACTCTTAGCATGTATCAATTTTACTAATTTATCAACAGCAAATGCTTTTAGAAGATTAAAGGAAATAGGTGTTAAAAAAGCTACAGGAATCTCAAGAAAATCATTGATTTCTCAATATTTTGGAGAATCAATCCTCATGTCTCTGATGTCATTTATTGTCTCTGTTGTCCTTGTATTATTAGTCCTGCCAAAGTTTAATGAAATCATAGGAACTCAATTGTCCTTCTCTTTAAGTCCAGTAATGATCATTACATTTTTATCAATTGTATTATTTGCAGGGATTATTTCAGGAAGCTACCCTGCAATTTATCTCTCTGGATTAAAACCTATCAATAGTTTGAAAGGAAAACTCAATGCTAGAAGCAGTAACTTCTGGATTAGAAAAGGATTGGTTATTACTCAGTTTTCTGTATCGATTATTTTACTTTTAGTAGTCCTCGTTATTTCTAAACAAGTAAATTATGTGCAAAATGCTGATGTAGGATTTGATAAAGATCAAATTATTTCCTTTAAAGTTGAAGGCGATTTAGCCAAAAATCATAAAGCTTTTCTTTCTGAAGTTAAAAATATAGTAGGGGTTTCCTCAGCTTCTTATATGTGGGGAGATTTACCTGGAGGCATAAGTAGTGGATCTGGTTTTGCTTGGATTGGACAAACTCCAGAAGAAAGAAAAACTCGATTCGATTTTATTGAAGGAGGAAATGGTATGATTAATTTATTAGGCCTAGAAATCATACAAGGAGAATCAATTTCTGAGGAGAATAACTCAAATAATGATAAAATTATTTTCAATGAATCGGCTATCAAATTAATGAATTATGGAGATAACCCTATCGGGAAAAGAGTACATTTTAAAGGATATAAAACAATTGCAGGTGTTGTAAAAGATTTTCATTTTGAATCACTTTACGAATCAATTAAACCGATGTTTTTCATCTTCTCTACTGGTAATAATTTTATAGTAAAAATAAATTCTAAAAATTCATCAGAAAGTATTGCTAAAATTGAAACAATTCATACTCGTTTTGATCCTAGTATTCCTTTTGAATTTAAGTTTTTAGATGAAAATTATCAAGCATTATATACGTCAGAAAAAAGGGTTGCAACCTTATCAACTTATTTTGCTGGAATAGCTATTTTAATTTCTTGTTTAGGACTATTTGGCCTAGCGATTTTTACTGCATCGCAAAGAAGAAAAGAGATTGGAATCCGTAAAACATTAGGGCAAAGAAAAAGTCAGATTACTATATTACTTTCTACTGAATTTGCAAAGTTAATAGGAATTGCAATCCTTATAGGATTGCCAATTGCTTTCTTTTTAATGAGAGATTGGCTTTCTGAATTCGCTTATAGAATAGAACTACGAATAGATTACTTCTTTTTTACAGCTTTATTGGCAATGTTTGTAGCGCTAGCTACAGTTGCAACTCAGGCTATAAGAGCCGCCAATAAAAACCCAATTGATGCATTAAGGGAAGAATAATCAACTAAAAAGAATAAACCATGTTAAGACATAATCTCATACTTTTCTTTAGAAATATCAAGCGATACAAGAGTACGTTCGCAATCAATATTATTGGTTTATCTACTGGTCTTGCTAGCACATTTTTAATTTGTTTGTGGGTATATGATGAATTGAATATTGATAAGTTTCATGAAAAAGATGATCAACTTTTTCAAGTGATGATCAATTATCATTATCCTGACGGAATTGTTACTGATGTTACTATACCTGCTCTATTAGGAAAAGCTTTAGAGGAAGAAATGCCTGAAGTTGAATATACAACTATCGTTAATAATTGTGATAGTAAATGTGAAGCATTCCTTTCTGAAAAAGACAACAACATAAAGGCTAGTGGAATATACGCTGGAAGTAATTTTTTCAAGGTTTTTTCTTATAAACTTATCCAAGGAATTAGTGAACAAGTATTGACAAATAAAAATGATATTCTTCTTTCAGAAGAATTGGCAAAAAAACTTTTTGGAAGTACTAAAAATGTTGTAGGAAAAACTATTAAGGGTTCACCAGAATTGTTTGGAGAAACATTTCAAGTTTCAGGAATTTTTAAATCTCTAGATTCCAAGTCTAGTATACAGTTCGATTTTATCGCAAACTTTGAATTATTGTCAGCAAATAAAAAATGGTTAAATGACTGGTTTGGTGATGGCACTAAAGTTTATACAGTCGTTAAAAAAGGAACTGATATCAAAAAATTTAATAAAAAAATTGAAAATTATTTATCGACAAAAAACTCAAACAGAACTGACAGCAAACTCTTTTTAAGAAAATATTCAGATGCATACCTATATAATAGATATGAAAATGGAGCGCAATCCGGAGGAAGAATAGTATATGTTGGTCTTTTTTCTTTAGTGGCTTTATTAATATTAATAATTGCTTGTATAAACTTTACTAACCTATCTACAGCACTTGCATCTCGAAAGAAAAAAGAAATATTAGTAAAAAAATCTTTAGGAGCATCTCGAAAAAAATTGATTGTACAATTTTTAGGAGAATCTATGTTGATGACTGTTATAGCTTGCCTATTGGGAATCGTATTTGTTATTTTATTCCTGCCATATTTTAATGAAATTACTGGAAAAAGCCTTCATCTATCAGTAGAAAGAAATGCTCTTTTATTTATTCTAGTTGCTACCTTATTTACTGGGTTAGCTTCTGGCTCTTATCCTGCTTTTTATCTCTCAAGATTTAATCCAATTAATATCAAAGAAAAATATAAAAACTCCTTAGAAAAAAAAATACGTAAAGGATTGGTCGTAGTTCAGTTTTCGATATGTGTCATTTTTATAATTGTTGCAATTATTATAAATAAGCAAATTGAATTTACACAAACTAAAAATTTAGGATATAATAAAGACAATATTATTTATTTCCAAATGAAGAAAGGATATAATTACAAATTTGAAACCTTTATGACCGAGTTAAGAAAGGTCTCTGGCGTTGTAAAGGCTACTAATATATACGGTGGTAGTATTATAGAACATAGTGGTGGAGGCGCAGGGTTTTCGTGGGAAGGAATGACTCCGGGTAGTGAAAATGTTGAATATCTTAGACTTCAAGCGAGTTATGATTTAATTGAAACGTTAGGAATTGAATTGATTAAAGGGAGGTCTTTTTCAAAAGAGTATGATAATGAAAAAGAGAAGCTTATTATAAATGAAGCAGCAGCCAAAATGATAGGTTCTAAAGATATTATCAATAAAACCATTAGAGACATTCGTAAAGACAAACAAATAATTGGAGTTGTTAAAGATTTTAACATGGAATCACTTAATAAAGAAATAAGACCATGTTTTATTCGATTTGTCCCTAATGGAAATAATGTTATGGTTAAACTTCAAAAAGGAAAAGAAGTGATAACGATTAATAAACTTGAGAAATTTTACAAAAAATTTCATTCAGGGTACCCATTTGAATTCACATTTTTAGATGAAGATTACCAATCTCTCTATGTATCCGAAAAAAGAGCGATTACATTATCGAAATATCTAACAGGTCTTGCAATACTAATTTCTTGTTTAGGTTTATTTGGATTGGCAACATATACCGCAGAACGCAGGCGTAAAGAAATTGGAATTCGTAGAACATTAGGGCAAAAGAAATCTAAAATTGTCATGTTACTATCGGGTGAGTTTTTAAAACTAGTAGGTATTGCAATACTCATAGGTTTACCCACTGCTTTTTTCTTAATGAAAGATTGGCTTTCTGAGTTTGCTTATAGAATTGATCTTAGAATAGAATATTTTTTAACAACAGCATTCCTAGCCATATTTATTGCAGTTACTACAGTAGCTGCTCAAGCCATACGCGCAGCAAATAGAAGCCCAATAGATGCATTAAGAGAAGAGTAATGAATACAAAGTTTAAAACAGTATAATTATGTATAAAAATCATATAAAAATGGCTTGGCGAAATTTAATCGCCAATAAAACATTTTCAATAATTAATATTCTTGGACTTTCTCTAGGATTGGCAATTACTATTCTTCTGTTTCTTTTTATTACCTATGAAAGAACCTTTGATACGATGTATGCAAAAAAAGATAATATCTATCGTGTTTTGCTTCATGCAGATAGAGGTGATGGACCAGAAATTTGGTGTGGTAATCCTTCAATTATAGCTCCATCCATGATGGGAGAAGTTCCAAACATTAAAAATGCTGCTAGAATTTATAAACATGGTTTTGGAGAGACAGCTTTTGTTTCGATAAATAATAATACGTTTCAGGAGAAAAATTTCTTTTGGGGAGATAATTCCTTAATAGATATATTTGATATGAAGCTGCTTAAGAGTTCTTCTCAGACACCTTTAGAAAGACCAAGAACAGTTATTATTTCAAAAAGTACAGCTTCAAAATATTTCTCAGATTCAGATCCTATTGGAAAAACAATTTTAATAGACAGTAGAATTGAATTAGAAGTAACAGGCGTATTTGAAGATTTTCCAAGCAATAGTACACTGGATTCTGATGTAATTGCTTCTTTTAGCTCAACAAATCATTTTAGAAACCCTACTTGGGGTAATGCAAGTTTTGAAACATTTTTCTTGTTAGATAGAAATGATAATACCTCTACTACTGTAGCTCAAATGCAACAAGTTTTAAATAAAAATGTAGAAAAAAAAGATCAATGGTACTCGTTTTCATTACAGCCTTTATCCAAAGTGCATTTATATTCAGCAGGATTTTATAGTAGTGATTTTTCTCGGATTGGAGATATCAATGAAATCAAAAACTTATCGATGTTAGGGATTCTTATTCTGCTATTAGCATGTATAAATTATATGAATTTAACAACAGCAAAATCTCAAAAAAGAACAAAAGACATTGGTATTACAAAAACCTTAGGAGCTAATTCTAAAAATATCATTGCTACTTGTTTAACTGAACTAAGCGATGAAAACTCTTGCAATA
>TARA_R110002073_G_scaffold336574_1_pt1 | contig 45432 bp, 41 predicted proteins | sample TARA_R110002073 | Tara Oceans TARA_R110002073 (sample SAMEA4397174) | marine metagenome | biome: Polar Biome; feature: [DCM] deep chlorophyll maximum layer (ENVO:01000326); material: water (ENVO:00002006), including particulate matter (ENVO:01000060) such as... | depth 40 m
AAGATGTTGTTTTAAGTCTTGGATATGATGATATCAATGTAGCAATTGGTATCTTAGGTAGTCTTATTTTTAATAATGATGATACAGATATTAAATCTTCATTTAACGAGATAAGGACTCAGTTAATTGATGATGTTATAAAGAAGATACAAGAGCAAGTTAATAAAAAATTAACACAGGATCAATGCTACCAATCTTCAGAGAAACCTGGAGTTTTTAAATTACCTTTGGATATGTTAAAAGATATTGAACAAAAATTGCAAGAGATTCAAAACAAAGAGCATCATAAAGATCCAAAAGTTCCAAAAGATAAAAGGCGACCATAATGCAGTTTATAAGCAAAATAGAATTATACTTATACACCCATTATATTTTTAATAGAATGTTAGATAATTATTCTAATAATAATTCTAATAATAATTCTATTACTCAGGATATTAATAATCTCATTGATGTGATAAAAAACTTTATTGAGAACCATGAGCAAAAGCAGAATAAGTTATCTACTCTTATTGATATATTTATTAAAAAACAAACTTCTAATTTAATGAATATAGATAAGCATATTTTGGTGTTTATATTGAACTCTATGAATAGAGAAATTTCACAACCAGAAAATGTGAGACAGTGGGAAAATCCACTTGGTCGTCGATTTGAATCTCAAATACAAATTGAGATATCGCAGAATCCAACAGATATGATGATGTCATCATTAAAAAATGTCTCAGATAAAATGATAGAAATTTTGGATGATGAGCCTAATATTAGAGAGCATTTTTTATATATGCTACATAACAAGGCACATGTTATTGCATTTGGTAGCATGTCTGAAATTCCAGCTTATGAACTAGTTAAAGAAATATTACTAAGAAATAGTAAAGATGATTTTATTACAATAATGCATATGCACTTTAAATTTGCCCGTGACGCAATTTATATACTTAGTGAAAAATATACTGATTTAAAACAAATGAATCGTTTGTTTGATAATAAAGTTTTTGGTTCAGATTATTATAAAGATAGAGGAAGGGCTGGAGATTTAAAAATAAATTATACAAACAGAATGGGGATATTAACAAATGACACAGACTTTTATAATGATAAGATTCCTAAACATTTTTCTTGGTGGGTATCAGACTCAAAATCTCAAGCCCCAAATTTTTCGTCTCCATATACTCAATCACTAATTAACAATGAAGTGCCATATGTTGCTGGACCATCTGGCATGACAAGCAGATTTATTAGTCAAATGTTAGCTTTTAATATTTTAACTAAAACTGAAAAACAAAGTTATGTTTTATCTGTTTCTGCATATATGGTTTCATCAGGATTTCATAGTTTACATGAAGTTTTAGGGCCTATTGCTTATTGTCTCCCAGAAGAAGACCTGATACCTGGATATAATTCTATAATAGAGTCAAAGGATAGTGACAAAAAAACACCGAACTTTAGTGCATTTTATTTATTATTTGAAACTCTTGATCCAGAATTTAAAAAGATTAAAAAAGAAGGCTGGGGAAAATTAAATGAATTTATTAAAAATATTTATTTATCACATGCAGTTAATTTATTTACATATGAAAACTTGTGTGGCGACTTTAAACCGCAGATTAATAAAGGTATCAACTCCTATCAGCAAAGAGAGATAAAATTTTTTTCTTTCTTAACAGATAAGACTAAAGATGAAAAAAGAGCACAAAACTACTCTATTATGTTTTCACATGTAGAAACTAAATTACAATTTTTAATTATATTGTATACCTTGTTGAGCTCGGATGGAGAAAGTTTATTTAATAAATATATTTATACTAATATGAATTTTCAAAATATTAATAGCGCAAAAAAATATATTAGCGAATTAATTGAAATAAAACTCAAAGAAACAATTACTGATACCGATAATTTATCAACTAAGACTAACTTTGAAGAAAAATTAGAAATTATACATAAAAATATCATCCCTGAAATTATTGGGCGTTCTTTAGCATTATTGCCCACCAATAATTCTAATGATATTGATTTATCAGATTTATTTTCTCAAATTGAATTTTATTCTAAAGATACTGTAGTTAAATTAAAAAACAAGAATATTTAAGGTGATTTTATGAAAAATACATGTACTGGCGCTGATTTAATCATAGAAAACATAGCATTAAATGATGAAACATATACAGCAGCACATTTGGATACTTACCCATTAAATGACAGGCAAGTTTATAATTTGGCAGAAGCATTAAAAAAGAATTCCTATTTAAATTATATTAATTTATTTGATTGTCATCTTTCTGAGGGAAATTTAAGATTAATTATAGATGCATTAAAAAAGAATAAAGGAATAAAACATGTAATTATTAATGAAGATATTGGAGAAAATTTATTTCAAGAGATAATAGATGCTGTATCTATTACTAAGTTATCTCCAAAATTGTAAAGTAAAAGCTATTTTAACCTCTTACTATCGTTGACCCTGTACTTACAACAGAACTAACAAAGGTTTTAATATAGTTTATTTTTCAATACAAAAAATATTCTTTAAACAGTTAAATAAGCAGTATCAACTTCTTCTTCATTATCTATTAATTCCATAGCATCTTTATTGCTAAGTTTTGAATAAATACCCCATTCAAAGATAATTAAACTAAAAGTTGTAATAATAAAACAATCATAACCAAAGGTAATTAGATTGATACCATCAAATTCTTTGGCACCAGTATAAGAAATTAGTCCCATACCTAGAAAATATATAATAATCCAAAGATTGTTTTTCAACGATTTTTTAATTTGTTTTGAAGACAAAGTTTTTAAATCTTTGAACTTATAAATGGTCAGATATAATAAGCCAAAAATTAAAACAATAAACATTTTCCAAATAGTATTCCAACCTGTCCAGTAGGTAATAAAGCAAGTAATTACAAAAGCAAGTCTTGCTATAAATTCAGCATAAGGTAATTTAAATGGTCTAATTAGATCTGGAACTTGTCTTCTTAATGCTATTAGAGATATTGGAGCTATTGAGTGCGAGATAACAAGAGCAGCAATAATAAAAGTTGTCATTTGTTGCCAGCCAGGAAACGGGGCTAGCATAATGAAGCCAAGTATAAGGTTAACTATTATAGCAACAACAGGAACTTGTTTTTTATTTAAAATAGTTAAAGCTTTTGGCATATAACCATTTACACTCATGGCGTAGTCTAGTCTAGCATTAGTAGTAACAACCATAAGAGCGCTTCCAAAAGGAGAGGCAACTGATGCGGCATAAATAATTTTAACAAGGAACCATAATCCAAGAGCTGATGATATAGCAATAAATGGACCTGATTCACCAGCAAAATTAATATTGCTCCAGCCATTTTGGATGCTTTGAAAATCAACAGATCCAATGAACGCAATTTGTATCGTCGTGTACATTATCATACAAATGAAAATAGAACCTAATAATGATAATGGTAAAGCTGTTTGAGGGTTTTTAGTTTCTCCTGCTAATTCTATTGACAGTCTAAATCCAAAAAAGGAAAAAATAACACCGGCTAAAGGTAAGGCTTTAAAAATATTTTCAATATTTTTCATTGGCTCAATATGGTTATCTATTACGGTAGGAATAAAAAAATTTTCAAGATTAAAGCCATAATAAATTAAAGCTATAGCTGTAATAAAAGGTACTGTTATTTTAAAATAAACTAGATATCTGTTAAATGATGTAACAAAGTTAATACCAAATATGTTTATAGCGCTCATAAAGGTTAATAAAAGCATCGCCGTAATTATTCCGGTAAAGCTAAGTGAGCTAATTCCAGCGCTGTCTATTACTGTTAAAGATGTAAAATAACTAGAAAGATATTGAATTAATGCCATTGTTTCAACAGGAGGTAATAGTATATAAGCAACCCAAGCAATCCAGGTCATAATAAAGCTAACTATGCCGCCATGACTAAAATGAGGGAAACGTGCAATACCTCCTGTTACTGGGAGCATTACAGCAAGTTCTGCAAATGTTAGGGCTATAACCATTACAAGGCTTCCACCAATCATCCAGACAAAAGAAGCGTATGGGCCTGCTATTTTAGATGCGTATAATGGGCCTAATAACCATCCAGAGCCAATCATTGCCCCGATTGACACACATAAAAGGCTTAGCCATCCAACTACTCTTTTCATAATAATAATCTTAAATAATTTTTAATGTAATCTGCTAGTAATAGACTCAGCAATGTGAGTTAACGCCTCAGTGTAGCAGCTGTTATTAATAGGCTCAAGATTTTTTATGGCGGCATCGCAGTGCATTTTTGTGATAGCAATAGAGTTTTTGATTGCCCCAGTTGAGTTTAATATCTCAAGTAATTTATCAATATCATGATTAGATGAATAAATTTTATAATATTGAGGGTTTATCTTTAATAATTCTATAACAGGTAAAGTTATTTTTCCGTTATTAATGTCTTCGCCTATATTCTTACCTCTAATTTTAGGATCGCCCAAATAATCTAAAATATCATCAGACATTTGAAATGATAATCCTAAATTAAATCCATAATTTTTAACATGATATAATATTTCATTATTACTTTTAGATAAAATAGCTGGAATAGCTGTTGCAAGCTCGAATAATATAGCAGTTTTTTTAGTTATAATTTGCAAGTATTGCTCATAAGATAACTTATTATTATTTACAAATTTTAATTGCTGTAGTTCTCCTGAAACAAGATTATTAAAAGCATTAGAAAAAATTTTCAAAATTTCTTTGTTATTAATATCTACGAGAATTTGAAAAATAATACTTAATAGCCAGTCACCGGCAACAATAGATGATAAGTTTCCCCATTTATAATTTACAGTAAATTTATTTCTTCTATATTGAGATTCATCAATAACATCATCGTGCAATAAAGTTGCTGTATGTAGTAATTCTATTAATGCGGCAAGTTTAATGTAATTATCAAACTTGGGGACGCCAATATCTTTTTTAACATTATTTATGGCTTTAGATGTTTTATTGTTATTTTTCAATGACTTTACAAGTAATAATAGAATAATAGAACGTATTCTTTTCCCTTTGCCGGCAGTAATGTAACTTATTACTTTAGATAACTTAACTCCGGAATGCTGGATATTTTGATTAATTATGTATTCTATATACTCTTCAAGAATCTGTAGCTCATCATTAATTAATATTTTATATTTTTCTAATTGCATAACTTATATAGATATAGGCTAGAATGACTTAATGAATTATAATTTATATTTATAATTTGTATTTATAATTTAGCTATAGTTTAATTACTAATATGAAGATTATCAAACCAATTATATTTTTTATTTTATCGTTAATAACGTTAATTATAATTTCTGTTATATTTTTATTTATTTTTGTAAATCCCAATAATTATAAATCTTATATAACAAGAACTTTAGAACAGCAGACTCATTCGAAAATTGCGATTAAAGGCAATATTAAATGGAGTATATATCCAGAGATCTCTTTTAAACTAGAAGACATTAATGTAGTTAGAAGTGTTAATGGTGTTGACTTAGATTTAAAAACGAAATTTCTTAAGCTTAATATTAATTTATTTAAATCAATAAAAAACATTGAGTTATCTTTTGATAATATTTTTATAGATAATCCTACTTTAGATATTTATGATAAAAGTGCTATACATGGTAAAGAATATTATAACGATAATTTAATCATCAAAAAAAATGCAAAGATTAGATTGGCAAATAATATTATAAATCAAAAAGTTTTAGAAGCTGATAATGTTAGCGAAACCAAAGTCATCAAAGATTCCAAAAATAAAGCAGATAAAGCAAAAATCAATATAAACAAAATAGTAATAAGTAATGCAGTAATAAATTATTTTAAAGATAAAAGAAGTTATAATTTAGCTACTTTTGATACAGATATTTTGATTGATACCAATACTTTTGCAAATGTTATGATTATTAACATTAAGCCAAAGAAATTAGAGGTGTTATCTAAACCAGCTAATTTAGAATTAAATTTAAAATTAACAGATAATCATGTCGGTGATAAAAATATAATTATACAATCTGTAGATATAGCATTTAATGCATCAGATATGGATTTTTTAAATTTATCTAGTTTATTCGGTAGTAAGTATATAACAGGGCTTTTCAGTGTTAATTTAAATTTAACTACAACTTTTCAAAAGTTAGTTTTATCTAATATTATAAGAGGACTAAACGGTAAATTTAATTTTAATTTATTGAAAACTAATTTAGAAAAATTAGAAAAACTAGATTATTTAGCAAATATTTTAAATCTTATTGAGACCTATTTCCAAAAAAATGATTTATTGAGTGCTAAAAAACCTAATCAAGCTAAAGAAGTTTTAGATTTATTATCACAAAATAGATTATTTAAACAAAAATTAAAAATTAAAACAATTGATAATAAAAACACTACTACTAATATTAAGCAAGATGATATTGAATCTACAGATATAAAAACTCAAGGTGTTGTTAAACAAGGAATTATTCAAAATACAGTTGGATTATTAAATAATTTTTATACTCTAGATGGTCAAGGAAGATTTGATTTAAATAGTAATTTAATTAAATATAATATCATTGCCTTTAAAACAGAAAATAAAGATAAACCCGATAGGATCGTGATCCCAATTGTGCTTTATGGTAATATAACAAAGCCCGAAGTAAGATTAGATATTAGAAAAACTATTGATAATAATAAGTTATTTGAAAGGGCATTAAAATTATTGTCAGGAGATTAGGTGATTATGTCAAAGTTAGTAAATTGTAAAAAACTTAATGAAAGTTTAGAAAAATTAGATCGTATTCCCTACCCAGGTGAGTTAGGTCAAAAAATTTATGATAATATTTCTAAAAAAGCGTGGAAAATGTGGCTAGCTCATCAGACTATGTTAATTAACGAGTATAGATTGAATGTCATTGAACCAGAATCAAGGAAATTTTTAGAAAATGAAATGGAAAAGTTTTTCTTTGGTGATGGAAGCGATATTCCTGCTGGATTTAATTCAAATGAATAATATATAAAAGTTTTCTTGACGAAGTTATGATAATTTGAAATAATCATACTCATCATTTCGATAAGGCCAGATAGCTCAGTCGGTAGAGCAGAGGATTGAAAATCCTCGTGTCGACAGTTCGATTCTGTCTCTGGCCACCACAACAACAAAGCATGTATAAGAATAATAATAGTGCCATAAGTTTTAAAAAGACTTGTTTTGGAAGGTATTATAATGCAGGTTTTAAAATCAGAAATATTTAAGCGAAATAAAGATAGAGATTTTTATAATAGAAGCTATTTTGGTGCAGTAGAAGATACAATAAATTGGGCTAATAAAATAATAATAAGTTTATTTTTTACTCCGGTTGTGGCTATTACAAGTTTATTTACTAAAAATGGCTTATTAATTTTAGCTAATGCCGCTATATCATTTTGTCAAGTGTCAAACTTGTCAGTTAGATACGCTTTTAATCTTATTAGTTTTTCTGATTTACTTTTAAGTTTTTTAGGAGTTGGGTTTGTTGTTTTTGTTGCTATATCGACAACACCTAGTTTTTTCCCTCTTACTTATAATTTCACTAACGTTTTTTATTCAGTAAATATTATTGCAACTGCTATTAATACGTTTTTTTTACTACAAGATGTATTATTGCCTCCAATAAAAAAATTAATAGAGCTTTGTCTAAATTTATTGAATATTCCTTCAAAAGGTCTTTTATTTTCAGATCTTAAGCTAACTTTAGAAAAAGATAGAGCAATCTTAGATGCTTTATTAAGGCAGTGTTATAAGCATACAACTTATGATAAAAATATATCAAAAGAACAAATATCAAATGAAATATCAGTTTTTAATAACATGTTGGAAATATTAGTAGATTATACTAATAAATATAATACGGTTTTTTTAGGCCATATCATAAATCAGCAAAATATAAAAGATATGGAAAAATTAATTCCAGAATTAATACGTATGTGCAACACTAGTAATGTTTTAAAATTCTTACAAAAAAAAGAGTCCTTTAAACAAACTAAAATTGACAAAATATCTGAAGCAAAGCAAGAAATACTAGCAGCTGAAGAATTAGAAGATATTTCAGAATATAATAAATTATCAGTTAGATATTTTTCTTGTTTTGTGGAAGCTAAAAATACTTCAGATATGAATCAATCTTGTAGGACAAGCATCGATATTTTAGATGATGAGATTAAAAAACAACAGTCTAAAATAGAAAAATTAAAAAAAGCTATACCATAAATTATATTGGTTTCTTTTTTTATCTTTAATCGCAAGTATAACGGCAGCGCACTCTCCTTTAGGAAAGTGCGTTAAAAATAATCTAATTCTTTTAGAAAGGTTGGAAAGAAGGTTTCGCTGTTCCTGATACAGTAGAATTGCTTGTTGTCGCTCTTTGTGGAGAATAACTGCTAGTACCAAAGTTTGGTGTAAATCTAGTTGCATGTGCCGATGATGAAGCGCTTGCGTTTTGTTGAGTAGGGCGAAAGTTACTATCCCAAAAATGATTATTAAAATCAGGTGAGGGGTATCTTGTAGCAAGAGGTATTCCAAAAGGTATTCCAGCGCTACCGCCAACATAATCATCATTGTGTGTATTTGATCTATTATTTGTAGAAGAATGGTTCGATTTATCTGATTGGAAGTCTTCAGGCGTATGTAATGATTCGTTTTCTTCAGTATTATCACTAGATAACCATGAATAAGCAGCATATCCGCAGGCAACTGCAAAACATGTGACAATAAGTGGCCCAGTAAAAGTTGGTAAAAAAACAAGATGAGGTAGCAAAGGCATATTTGATAAAATAGCAGATGTTATTGGAGCTAAAAAAGGTTTAGCTGATAACCCAAGTAACGCGCCAAATCCTGCACCAATTAATGTGCCAAAAGTAATCTTCAAAAAATCAATATTATCATATCTTTCATTATAAGGCATAACGGATCCTGTTGAATTGTTAATTACAGAGTTAGTTAGTTACTAATTATATGTTTATTTAAATAAAAGTAAAGAAAAATAAAGGATTAAATTATTTAAAATAATTTGCAATGCAATAATAAAGCCATTAGACTAAATAAAACTCAATAATAACTGTAAAGATCAAATTAAGAGAGGATAAATATGAGGCTTAAGCTTTCAAAAAAAATTAAATCAAAGTTTATTATAGTAAGCTTTTTGATTAGTCTATTTAGTTTTACTAATATCTATGCTAAAGCTTATGATATTCATGCTACTAAAGCTGATAATAAATCTATACAAAATCATAAAATAATACATATTTCTAGTTCCCCATATGATTCTAGTAATATAAACCTAATTACAAATAATGGACTGCTTTATTACACTCAAGATAAAGGTATGAATTGGATGAAGGTCGAACTTTGTAATAATGGATTATCTTATGATTATGAGCCATCAATTGCATATGATCAAAGTGGGGTAATGTATATGGGGTTTAATTGTGGTGTATTTAAAACTAATTTAAAAACACAACAATGGGCTAAATCTGATTATCCATTTAATAATATAGAGTTTCAAAATTTTAACATTACCAAAGTATTATTAGACCCTGCTAAGCCTACTACTACATATTTATACGATAAACATAATAAATTATTATTAAATTCTAAAGATTTTGGTGCATCATGGAAAATGATAAATACATTATCTGAATATAATACTAATTTATTATTAAGCAATGTAATGATAAATAAATCAGGAACATTATTTGGAATTAGTAATCAGAACAATTTATATAAATTAGTAAACTCTAGTTATTATAATTCTTACTGGTCAAAATCGAATGGTGATATTAATAGTTCTTGGGGTAAAGGCGATATACAGCAATTAGATCTTGCAAATGCGAGTCAAAATTTTGCTTTACTAACTTATGAAAATCCATATTGGGATGATTATAATGTTCAACCTCAAATGAAAATTTATTTAAATAAAGGTGGAAATACTTTTGATAATATTAAGCCGCCAAAAGATACTAAGTCTGTATTTAATTTACCTAAATTTATAAACAGTAACAAAAGTAATAGAAATATAGCTCTATTATCAATGATTACTTTCAAAGCTGATTATACTAAAAATCCAAAACTATATATAACTCAAGATGGGGGTTATAACTGGTATGAAGCTAATATTAAATTTGAAAACTCAAATGACTTTGTAAATTATATATATAATTCTGAATATAATATAGGCACTTACTATGTTTCAACAGATTCTGGTAAGCTTTTTATGTCTACAGATTATGGTAAAACATGGAGTATGGTTTTTAGCGATATTAGCTAAAATATTTTTTAAATTATCTCTCCTGCAGCGTACCTGTGGGAGAAGATATATTAACAGTAGTTTATTTATTGGAATTGATCTTATATAATAATTTCTTTATTAAATAAATTATATAATCAATATGACAATTATAGAAATAGGCAAAAAAGCTCCTGATTTTAAATTACCAGCAACTAATGATTTGGAAATTAAATTATCTGATTATAAAGGCAAAAATATAGTTTTATTTTTTTACCCTAAAGATAATACTCCTGGTTGTACTCAAGAAAATAAAGATTTTAACGAATATTTGTCAGAATTTGAAAAAAATAATACAGTAGTATTAGGAATATCAAGAGATCGATTAATTACACATAAAAATTTTCAAAAAAAACATGCACTATCTTTTGAGTTATTAGCAGATGAAGATGAAACTGTTTGTAACTTATATGGTGTGATGAAAGAAAAAAACATGTTTGGCAAAAAAGTTCATGGTATAGAACGTAGTACTTTTATTATTGATAGCAAAGGAACAATTACTCATATTTGGCGCAAAGTAAAAGTTCCAGCTCATGTATTAGAAGTTTTAGATATTATAAAAAAATAAATTAGATAAATTTTTCATTATAGATATTGTTTAAGGTACTTACCTGTAAAAGATTTTTTGTTGTTACTTACTTTTTCAGGTGTACCTTCTGCTATTATTTCGCCACCGTTTTTACCGCCTTCAGGCCCTAAGTCAATAATCCAATCTGCAGTTTTTATAACATCTAGATTATGCTCTATGACTATAATCGTATTGCCCTTGTCTCTTAATCTATGCAAAACTTTTAGTAATAATTCTATATCTTGAAAATGTAATCCAGTTGTTGGCTCATCTAAAATATATAAAGTATTTCCTGAATCTCTTTTTGATAATTCTTTAGCAAGTTTTACTCTTTGTGCTTCACCGCCAGATAAAGTGGTTGCATTCTGACCAAGATGCATATATCCAAGACCTACATCTATTAATGTTTTTAGTTTACTTGCAATATTAGGAATGGCATTAAAAAATTCATGTGCTTGCTCTATAGTAAAATCTAAAATTTGCGCTATGTTCTTACCTTTGTATAAAACTTCTAAAGTTTCTGGATTATATCTTTTGCCATGGCAAACTTCACACGTTATATATAAATCGGCAAGAAAGTGCATTTCAACTTTAGTCACACCATCGCCTTGGCAGGCTTCGCATCTACCGCCTTTGACATTAAAACTAAATCTACCGGCCTTATAACCGCGTGAACGAGCCTCTTGAGTTCCTGCTAATAAATCTCTTATATAAGTAAATAAACCAGTATAAGTTGCAGGATTAGATCTAGGAGTTCTGCCAATTGGACTTTGATCTATATTAATAATTTTATCAAATAAATCAGAATTAATAATATTAGTTTGTTTTAGTTCTGGTTTTAAATTCGATTTATTTATTTTAGAATTAATTAAAGGGTATAAAGTTCTATTAATTAAAGTTGATTTACCAGAACCAGAAACACCTGTTACACAAGTAAATAAGCCTTTGGGAATTTTTAAAGTTAAATTTTTTAAATTATTAATATTAGCATTTTCTATTATTAATAATTTTGTTTTATCAATAGCTATGCGTTGCTCAGGTATTTTAATTAATCTTTTTTTCGATAAATATTGGCCTGTGATCGACTTTTTATGTTTTTTTATATAATCTATATTTCCTTCTGCAACTATATTTCCGCCATGAATTCCTGCATATGGGCCTATATCAATTATATGATCTGCTGCTTGCATAACTTCTTCATCATGTTCAACAACTATAATAGTATTACCTAAATCTCTTAAATTAGTTAAGGTTTTAATTAATCTAGCATTGTCTCTTTGATGTAACCCAATAGTTGGTTCATCTAATACATACATAACACCAACAAGACCTGCGCCAATTTGACTTGCAAGTCTGATTCTTTGGGCTTCACCACCTGATAAAGAGTCAGTATTTCTAGATAATGTTAAATAATTTAATCCAACGTTATTTAAAAATTCTAATCTGGAACTAATTTCTTTTAGAATATTAGTCGCAATTTCTTTTTTATTGCCGATTAAATTTAATTTTTTGAAAAAAAGTAAACTGTCTTGAACACTAAGTTTAGTTATGTCTGTAATATTAATATTATTAATAAAAATATTTCTAGCTTCCAAACATAATCTTGAACCAGAGCATGCATCACAAAGATGTCTAGACATATATTTTCTTAACTCATCAGCCATATAATTAGATGAAGTTTGTTTATATCTTTTATCTAATATATTAAGAATTCCTTCAAATACCCGGTCTTTGGTAAAGCTTGTGCTAAATCTAGATGGTGATTTCTTTTCAGTATCTTGAATATATTGAAAAGAAATTATTTCATCAGAACCATAAAATAAAACATTAATGAATTTTTTTGGTAATTTTTTAAAAGCTGTATTTATATCTACATTAAAATGTTTAAATACAGAAATTATTAATTGATAATAATAACTACTGTTAGTATTAAATATATGTAAAGCATCTTGTGCTAAAGATAATTCTTTATCTATTATTAGTTTATCAATATCAAACATTTCCATTGCGCCAAGACCATCACAGCTATTGCAAGCCCCAACAGGGCTATTAAAAGAAAATAAGCGTGGCTCTAATTCTTTTAAGTTATACCCACATAATGGGCATGCAAAGTTGGCTGAAAATAATACTTCATTCTCTAAGTTATCTATTTCGGATATTTTGATTATTCCATCTGATAAGTTAAGACCAGTTTCTAAAGATTCAGCAAGACGTTGTTTTAGATCAGAATCAGGATTTTTAGGAATTTTTAATCGATCTATTATTATGTCTATATTATGTTTTTGATGAAGCTTTAATTCAGGAGGCTCATCTAGTTCATAAATTTCATTATTAACTCGAGCTTTTATGAATCCTTCTTTATATAATTTTTCAAATAGATTTTTATGAGTACCTTTTTTATTTTGAACAACAGGTGATAAAATCATGATCTTTTTATTATTAAAAGAGTCAAAAATATTCTCTATCATTTGACTAACAGTTTGAGCGTTAAGCTCTTTGTTATGCTTTGGGCATTTAGGTGTGCCAACTCTTGCAAATAGTAACCTAAGGTAATCATAAATTTCAGTTGTAGTTCCAACCGTAGATCGAGGATTATGAGATGTTGTTTTTTGCTCTATCGCTATTGCTGGAGATAAGCCTTCTATATGTTCAACATCAGGTTTTTCCATCATTGATAAAAACTGTCTTGCATAAGATGATAATGATTCTACATAGCGTCTTTGGCCTTCTGCATAAATAGTATCAAAGGCTAAAGAAGATTTGCCCGAACCAGAAGGTCCAGTTATAACTATAAGTTTATCTCTTGGTAGTTTTAAAGAAATATTTTTTAGATTATGAGTTTTCGCACCTTTGATTGTAATATGTTTCATTTTGTGTGATCATTTGTTAAAATTTAAAGTTAAGCTAATTTTATAATTCTATCTTAATTAAATATGCAAAGAAATAATATAGTAAGTATTATCAACATAATTTCAATTTTCTTTGTGAGAATGTTGGGATTATTCATTATGTTGCCAATTTTGTCTCCTTATTTGCATCAGATGCAAAATGATCAGCATTTTTCTTTATATTTGATAGGGTTAACCGTTGGATGTTATGGCTTGACTCAGGCTATATTTCAAATACCTTTTGGAATTTTATCAGATTACTTTGGGCGTAAAAGTGTTATTATTTTGGGTTTAGTTTTTTTTGGTGTAGGTAGTGTGATAGCAGGTTTTTTTGATAATATTTGGGGTATCTTATTAGGCAGATCACTACAGGGTGTTGGTGCTATTTCAGGACCTTTAATTGCATTATTATCTGATTTATCTACAGAACAACAAAGACCTAAGTATATGGCTTTCTTGGGGATTTCGATAGGCGTTAGTTTTATTATAAGTTTTATTATAGGGCCTTACTTAAGTACAGTATTTTCAATATCTAAAATATTTTATTTTATAGCTATATCTAGTGGCTTTATGATTATGTCATTATTTTATATGCAAAAAGATAATGAAATAGTTATATCTAATAAATATATTAAATTAGATAAACAATTACTTAAACAGTTTTTCAAAAATAAAGATTTAAATTTAATGTATGGTTCTATTTTTGCATTGCACGCTATACTTACGATAAATTTTATAGTTATTCCTATTAAATTTAGTTTGTTAGACATATCTGCAAATATTCAAGTATATTATTATTCAAAAGTTTTTTTATTATCTTGTGTGTTTTTAATCTTAGTTTTTTCTTTTAAAAGAATTAAAGCGTTGAATTTAACTACTAAAAAAATAATTTTATTATCATGGGCTTTTGTTTTACTTTCTGAGTTAATTTTATTTTTTGCACTGAATAGTAATGATGCTGGAACTTTAGAACTGTTACTTTCAGGCTTAATTATATTTTTTTCAGGATTTAATATCCTAGAAGCTTTTTTTCCATCTATAGCATCGAGTGTTTGTGATGTAAACTTAAGAGGCTCAACAATGGGAATTTATTCTAGCTTTCAATTTCTAGGGCCATTTGTTGGAGGTATCGCTTCAGGAATATTAATGTCAAAAATAGGTTTATCAGCAGCTCTTATATCTGGTATACTTTTAAGTATATTTTGTTTGCTTTTAAGTTTTTCTTTGAGTTCTAATTTGCTAGAAAAAAAATCAGAAATAAAAACAGATAAGGCAGATGATTTAATTGTGGATGAAAGGTTAATTTAAATTTTAATTATATTTTAAAAGGGGTTTTTATATGGCACGTGGTGTTAATAAAGTAATTTTAGTAGGTAATTTAGGTGCTGATCCAGAAATTCGTTATATGCCAAGCGGTGGCGCTGTTGCAGTTGTAAAATTAGCAACTAGCGAATCATGGAAAGATAAGCAAACAGGTCAAACTCAAGAAAGAACTGAATGGCACAGAGTTGTTTTCTTTGCAAGACTTGCTGATGTTGTAGCTGAATATATCAAAAAAGGTTCTAAAATCTATGTAGAAGGTAGATTAAGAACTAATAAATGGCAAGATAAGGAAGGAAATGATAGATATACTACTGAAATAGTAGCAAATGAAATGACCATGTTAGATAGTCGTGGTGCAGGGACAGGCGGTATGAGCGACACACCTCCAATGTCAGCATATGACAATGGTTTTTCACAAGATCATTCAAGTCAATCGAGTCATTCACCAGTAGCACAAAGAAGTTCGTCTGCAAATAATTCTGGCAGCAATAATCAATTTGCTGATACAGCAGCAGCAGCTGATTTAGATGATGACATTCCGTTTTAATTAAAACTTAGAATTTCAAATGACAGATTTGTTCTTAATCTGTCATTTGAGATTGAATTTTTATTTTTTAAAAATATTTTTTCTTGATTTTAAACACGAATCCACTAATAGCAAAAAAAATCAAACCTATAATTATTAAAATAATTGGCCAACTTAAAGAATCTGTAAAATATTTATCACTATAATATCCTAAGAACCAGATTAAAGAGCAGGCACTGGTAAATAGTAAAGTTTTACTTTTAATATTAATGCTGATAAAAATCATAAATATAGTTAAACATAAAAAGACGAGCTCAAAAATCGTATTGCTAAGAGCATCAAAAGATGCAATAAACAAGGCAATACTTCCAAAAAAATATCCAAACAAGCTTATATTTTTATATGTAGTTTTGTCCATGCTGTAACTTATAAGAAGCAATGATACTCCTAAAGTAAATCCAATAGTGTTTGATGAGATATATAAGAAATTACTGATAGAAGTAAATAAAAATACTGCAAATATTAGAGTTAAAAATAAAGCAGAATTTAAATTTGATTTTAAAAAAGTGATTAAATATTGAATAAACATTATGACAGATACTATAATTACCGACCAGATAGAATTGTTTAAATTTGGTAAAAACTCATGAATTATTACTAATAGTCCAAGAGGCTCTAATGCCGCACTAATCAATAATAAAGGCACAGCCATATGTTTATAATTATTGTGATTTATGCTGGTAAGACTGATTATATAAGCAGTGATTCCTGAGCCTAGTGTAATTACTATTTTTGCAATGCTATTTAGGTCATTCCAAATAATAAAAACATAAAGACATATCCCAACAAAAATAAAAATGCTACTTATGTAAGATAAAAATTTTTGTGCAAAATTAATTTTATTGTTGAATTTAGCATTTGAATTGCCTAAAAATTGTTCATTATTTAAATAATCAATAATTTCATTATGACTAATATTATAATCTTTAGTTAATGTTTTTATCTTTTCTAATGCTTTTTGCTTATCTTTTATCATGAAATAATCCAGCCTACGAAATGAACTTGATAAAAGTTTAGATCTTGAGATGAATTTATATTAATAAAATAACCATTTTTAGATATACCATAGTTTCGGTTGTATCTTGAACTTAAAAATAAATTAAATAAATTAAAATTATCTGAGCTATAATTTTTAAAAGAAAATCCATCGAGTGATGTTTTATTTGAATCTAGTTGAATGCTATCTAATTCTGGAATATTAATAATATGCCATTTATCATCAGTAACTTGTGGAATTTCATATTGAATTTCTTTTATGTTTTTATTTTTAGGATCAAAAATATATAAATTTGGTTTGTTTCTTTGATATTGAAGCTTTTGATATTTAAAAACTAGTTTTTGATTTAAAACAGATATTTCATAAGAATTATTTTGGTTGTTATTATTATAGTAATAATAATTAGTTGCAAATAATAAATTATATTTTGGTGGAGATACAAAATACCTGGGTAAATATTGTGTAAGTGTGAAGATTATAATGATTATAATTGGCAAACTAACTCCCAAAATCAAAGGAAGATAGTTTTTAATAATTTTTTTCATTTTAGATTATTAATATTTTATCTAGTTTTATATTAATTAAAATCTATTAAAGAAAATTATGCAAATATATGGTGTATTTTATACTATGGCTCCCCGGGACGGACTCGAACTATTTTGTAATCATTTGAATTTATTGAGTAAATACAAAAAGGACTCGAATTTAACCCAATTTCTTACCCAATATTGAGTATTATAGCGTAGTTAAATTGTTAAGGAAAGATGTGAATTGATAAGAAATAAATTTACTTCTTATCCTTATTTTCTGTTTGATTTGTTATCTTATGTTTTTGTAAAGCGTTATTTTTAGTGAGAGATTTTAATTGGGTTATAGCAATTTGATTTAACTTTTGTAATCTTTCAGATTGAGAGATATCCATTCTAATAAACTCAGCATTCATTGATTCTAGGTTGGCTAGTACTAATAATTGCATAGTATTTGCATAATCACGAATATTGCCTTCTTTATTTGGGTTTTGTTTTCGCCACTCTTTAGCAGTTATACCAAATAAAGCCATATTTAGAACATCAGCTTCATTTGCATATGTTATTGAAGATTGTTTAGATGTAATGGTATCAGGAATTAAATGTTCTTTAATTGCATCAGTATGGATTCTATAATTTAGTTTTGTTAATGCTCTATTAAGATCCCAGTTTAATTCATTACGACGATTTTCATCTTCTTTAAGTCTTTGAAATTCTTTGATTAAATATAATTTAAATTCTGGGCTAAGCCATGAGCAAAATTCAAAAGCTATATCTTTATGGGCATATGTGCCACCATAACGTCCTGCACTTGCAAATAAGCCTTTAGCATTAGTTATTTCAATCCATTTTTTTGCAGACATGAAAAAACTATTACGACCAGCTTCTTTTCTAATTCCCTCGAATTCGAGGGAATTAAAACTTGGGTTATTTAATTGTTCCCATACACTTAAAAAAAGGATGGTGTCTTTGTTTTTAAGCCATTGCTCAATTAATGCCCCACCACCATCAAAATTTTTTACTATGTCAGTTAATGATAAATAATCATTTTGTTGTGTTTCAATAATAGAGATAGTTGTACTTTGAACGGTAATAGTTTTTTTCTTATTTTTGTTAGCCATAAAATTTATTAATTATGTTTGAGTAAGTATCTTTTACATTATCTATTCAGATAGAAGCTTTATATTATACTCAAAGGTATAGAAGTGTTCAATAGTTATCAATTTCCTACAGAGTCAATTTTTTTAGCTTGACAAGATACTAAGTATTTTTTATAGTGTTGTTTGTTATAATTCAAAATAAGCTTTTTAAATTATTCTTGTCTTTTTGTGGTTAATTTATGAAATTCAAAATATTGATATTAGGAATAGCTTGTTTTTTAATGCAAGTTAGTAGTTATTCCTATGCAAAACGTTATAGTTATTCTTATCATCCTAAAACTTACAAATATAAAATTAGCAATGGCAGAACGCATTCTGTTAGATCATATTTCAAAAAGAATGGTTCATTTATTTTAAAGCATAGGGCAGCTAATCCTCGTTCTGGGGTGCATTGTCGTAAAAATATCTGTTTTTAACTATTTATTTTTTAGAACAAATTTTATTCATGTCAATATAGTTGTTGTTTGGATATTTTGTAAGAAAGAAACTTGTGAGTGGATAGAATAACAAACTAAAAATAAGGTCTAATTATGAACGGCAAAGATAATTCTTTCTTAAATCAATGCAAGAAAAATTTAATAAACACATCAGCAAAAAATAATAATTTGATCAATTTTAACTTCCAAGCAGCTACATGTTTTGATTTCAATAAATTTTCAAAGTCTGAAAAAAATCGAAAAAATAGTTTAATTGAAATTGATAAGACTGACAGAAATAATTCTACAGACGATTTGAGTGAAAAAGAAAAATTGCATCGAGAAGCTCACAAAGTTCTTGGTAAGATATACGTAAAACAAAAAGAAATTAAAGATGAAAAAGGATTTAATCCAACAAATTGGGCATGTTCTTTTTTTAAATATAAAGATGGTGATAAAGAAAGGTTTGCCCCAGTTTACTTAGTATCAGCTGAGGTTTCTAAAAATGGCTTAGGTGGTTATGCTGTAAATGACTTTAGAAAAGGAATTGTTGAAGTCAGTTTTAATCATGTAATATATGAGAAATTTAAAAATGATTTAAAAGTAAATTTAGAAAAAAATCTTACCGACTTTGATGATTCTGAAGTTAATATTAAAGATGTTGAACAAAAAATATTAAAAATTCAGAGCTTTTTAGCTGATAATGTTCATGTTCACGGAATTACAATTGAAAAGGGATATGTATTAGGTATATTCAACAATGCTAAAGCTTCATTATACAATGAGTTGAATGAGCTTGAAGATCAATTTTTACAACATGATCTAGTTAAGATATTTCTTTCAAATGAAAGTCATGAGTTAAATCAGGGAGAACTTTCAGAAGATGCTCGCGAGATCGATAAAATACAATCTGATAATTTTTTTAGCCCATTTGATTTTGATTCTTCTCAACTTCAGGCAATTAAAGCAGCTAAGGATGGAAAAAATTTTGTAATACAAGGGCCTCCTGGAACTGGTAAAACTCAAACTATATCTAATATAATTTCTGAATTGGTGGCAGAAGGGAAAAAAGTTCTTTTTGTTGCTGAAAAAAAAGCTGCTATTGACGCGGTACTTAAAAATTTTTCTAAAATAGGGCTTGAAAAAGTATTTCTTGATTTACATGACAAGAAGTCAAAATCCAAAGATATAGTTTCTCAGGTTATTGACTCTATAGAGTTTTTTAGTAATGAAAAGTCTATAAATCGCTCTTCAATAAAGATATTATCTAAGCTTGATCAAGCTAAAAAAGAATTAAGCAAAAGAACTGAATTGCTTCACCAGGAATTGAGTTTTGGTAAAAAACCTTTTGATTTGTTTTTTGAATTAAGCGAGATGACAGATGTTGATAATATAGAAGGTAATTTCTTTGTTCAATTATCTGAAGAAGATTTTAATGAATGCTTAAATATTTTAGATCAAATTAAAGAATTGCCCGATATTTATTTAGATTCAGAGAATCCTTTCTTAAATAGTGATTTGAGCAGAATGAATATTTTTCTTGAGAATAATAAAGGGCAAAAATATTTATCAAACTTAAAAACTTTGATCTTAGAAACAAAATCAAAGACTTTAAAATTAATCGAGGCAGAGAATAGAATTGCAAAGTCAGAGCAAATATTAGGTAATTATGGCCTTCATATTCAAAAATTTGAAAAATATGATGAATTGCAGTTGGTATTGGAATTATTTAAGGAGGCTTTGCCCTACAAAGATTTACTTGAAAATAATGATAACCCTTGGCTAAAGAAGCCAATTAATAACCCTGAACTTTTTGATACAGCCAAAGCTAAAAATGCTTTGGAAGAAATTAGAGAATTGTTAATAGAAAAAATTGCTAAGGAAGAAGAGCTAAATTTATTGCAATCAACCATTTATGATTTGGAAGAAGGATTTAAACAATTTAGTTTTATTAAAGATGAAAATTTTAAATTAAAGAATTCTATAAATATTTTTGGTAAAATTAGAGATTATCAAGATATAATTAAAAACTATAATCAAAAATGGTTTCATGTAAGGTTTAAAGATAACTGTTTTGAAAATGGTGACTTTTTAGAAGATTTGGTAAAAAAACTTGATCTGTTAATTACAAATACCAATTTGCTTTCAGATCTTGAGTTTGAATTGGGTAATTTAAATAAACATAATTGTAGGTTAAATTTTTATCGATTGTTAAATAATCTTATTAGAAAAGTAAAGATTGTTGCCAATATTAATAAAACAAAATCCAGAATATCATCCTTGAAAGAATGGATTTTATTTCATTTAGAACTAAATGATAATAGCAACTTTCTTGATGACATTTCTTTTCTGAAGGATGGATTGATTTTTATCTCGCAAAATAAAGATATTTTAAACTTCAAAGCTTTACAAAATAAAATTAAAGAAGAGGAGTTGGATGATTTTTTTTGGGATACCATTAAAAAAGGAGCGGATTTTGATTATGAAAAGCAGATTTTAGAAAGTTTGTATGTAAAGAGATTATCACTAGGTAAAATACAAGATTTATTAGCCCCCCTAGATAAAGATCTGGAAACATCAAAGAGAAATATAAAAGATAGTTTATTTGATATTGTAGATCAAGATCAAAATTTAAAAAGTGATATAGAACTTAGAATAAAATATATTGAAACTACTTCATCAATAATTACCGCTCAGAACTTAATTAAAGAAATTGAACAAAAAGTCCACTTATTAGGCATCACTGAATTTTGGCAAAGTGTTTGGTCAATTAAATGTAATTTAAATCAAATAAAATTGGATATTCAGGAGTACTTCAGTAATAAATCTTTAGCTGAACTTTTGAATTCAGAGGTTTTTGATAATAACAATAATATTGAATTGCGATTAGATTTTATATTCGGTTGCCTTGAATCAGAAAGTCATACTTTAGAAGATCTTAATTTTTTAGAAGAAAAAGTAAATTTTTATACAAAATATTTACCAGTATTACATAGATCTGTTCGTTATCTAGAACTAAAAGATAATCTTGATAATTTTTCTCTTAAAGAATTTTGGAACAATGTTGTAAAAAATAAAATTTCACAAAGAAAAATTGAGAAAGTTTTTAGGAAAAGTTTTTATTCTTATATTTTACAAAATCTAATAATCAAAAACGAATTAATTTCTGATACCAAGGCTACGTCTGAAATAATAAATGATTTTAAATCCTTTGATAAACACTCAATTCAAATAAACAAAAAAAGAATCATTGAGTCGATTAAAAAAAATAGTTCGAAAATTGTTGCAGATTATGACTTTCTTAAGCTGAAGAATCGGCAAAGGTTTCCAAAGGCTCGTAAACTTATTTCTAAATATCATGACATTATTGTTAATTCAGTTGGATGTGTGGTATGCAGTCCACTTACAATTTGTGAGTATTTTGAAGTTAATAGATTTGATTTTCGGAATCCAATATTTGATGTAGTTATTTTTGATGAAGCTTCACAAATTTTTACTTGGGATGCATTAAGCTCTATTTTTAGAGCAAAGCAAATGATTATTGCTGGTGATACGCAGCAAATGCCACCGACTAATTTATTTGCATCTAATGATAATGGTGATGACTTTGATGAAAATGATGAAGATACTGAAAACGTTAATGATTACAGAGGTCTCCTATCATTTGCCGCGATGAGATTAAGAGAAATTCAATTACAATGGCACTATCGCAGCAAATTTGAGCAACTTATCCACCCATCAAATCAATTTGTCTACAATGGCCGTTTAATTAGCTTCCCCAATTCTGATAATAATGAGAAACCTATTGTTTTTCATTATCTTCCTGAAGGGATGTGGGTTGATCAAACCAATGATGTTGAAGCAAACTATTTGATAAATTTACTAAAAAATACTTATAAAACAGGGGTAAAATCAGTAGGGGTTATCTCTATCAATAAAAGACAGCGAACATTGATTAGAGATTTAATATATTGTGATGAGGAATTAACTGAATGGTTAGATCGTGATGACTCAGATGGGTTGTTTGTTAAAAACCTTGAAAATTGCCAAGGAGATGAAAGGGATGTCATTATTGTTTGTAGTTCCTATGCAAAAAATAAAGATGGTAGAATAGACGGAAGAATGTTTGGGCAAATGAATAAAGATGACTCTTACAAAAGATTAAATGTAATGTTTTCTAGAGCCAAGGAGAGGTTGCACTTTTTAAGCTCTTTAAAATGGCAAGATATATCATCTCAATATGAAGGAAAGAAGGGGATGGATTTTTTCAAGAGTTATTTACGTTTTGCTGAAACTGGTGATTTTGGAATCACTTCAAAAAATCATGTTAAGCAAGATAGTTTTGATAGTGGTTTTGAAGAGAGTGTTTGTAAATCATTAAGATTGCTAGGTTATGAAATAGATTCTCAAGTTGGATGCTCAGGTTACAAAATAGACTTGGCTGTAGTATGTCAAAATACAAAAAATTACATTTTAGGAATTGAATGTGATGGCGAAATGTATCATTCAGGAAAAACAGCGAGAGAAAGAGATAGGCTTCGTCAAGAAGTTCTTGAATCTAAAGGTTGGAATATTCATAGAATTTGGTCTTATGATTGGATTTACTCTAAGAAGAAAGAGTTAAAGAAACTTAAAAGCAAAATTGATACATTAATAACATAACTGTTTAAATCTATAATTTATCCAAAAATATTTCAATTAACGACTGACGACTAATATTTTCATCTTTAATATTTCCATAAACCTTAGGTACCAGTTTAGATGCAAGCCACTTGCGAGTATCTATGCGTAGTCTTGATCTAGCAATAAACTCGCTGTTGCAAACAACATTACCTTGAGCATTTGTAGTTTGATCATGCGATGAATCATCAGCAATCTCTAATATTTCATCAACGAAAGTTTCAATTTGGCGTCGCTTTGCTTGCGCGTATTGGTCGGCAAATTGGGGGTGCTTTTTCAACCATGTAAAAATAGTATCTTTATTTGGCCAGTGAGCATTTTCTGCACATAATTTTTTTAGCCCCTTACTATTAGAAGAAATTTTATCACAAATATCTTTTGCCAATTCGGTGCTATATAGCGACGGCCTGCCTATTTTTTTAACCATAGATTAAAATTTGTTTATTTTATAATAGTTAAATTATACGTAAATTTTTTACCATAAACAATGTAAAGTATTGCTTGCTTAATGGTATTTAGAACAAGAAATGAAATTGATAGACTTATAAAGAAGAATTTTATAAGTTCAAACCAACTTCCTATAATTTGATAATGGACTTGTAACTCAGGGTTAGGGGTTTCTTTTTCTCGACGCCTTATTTCTTTTTTTGCAATTTCTTGAAATTTTTGTCGCTTTCTTGGTTCCATTTTGTCCAATTGAAATAACAGTTCTGAAAAATTAAAATTTTTATCACAAGCCCTCTTTGCTTTGGCATTATCATCCCATGAAAAAGAAACTTGCGTATAAAAATATAAATCCAATTCTTTAAATGAATACTTTTTTGTATTGTCAGGGCATATAAAGTAACTGTTTTCGTTATCAACAATTTCATATGGTTTTAAATCATAACCAATATATAAAACCCCTAAAAAAAATAAGCTTAAAGAAAAAATATATAAAACTTTCACAAGCCTGTAAAATATTTTTGTTTCTAAATTTAATTCTATAGACTGCATATTAATTATTCTCAACGATGTGGTTATTTAGATTTTGAGTACAATTTAAAAATTATAAAATACTTGAAATTTCAGAATAAATTTAATTATTGAGTCGTATATGTTGCCATGCATTTTTGAATAAAGATTAAATCAGTATCATCATAATTTGTAAAAATCAGTGTGACATACTCATTTCTTGGTATAATATGTTTAGCAGTAATTTTAGTTATTGGATGATCAAGTAGGTATTGCCCTAAAGGTAGAGCATTTATATCTACCTTTATAACAGCTGGATATGGTTTCGTATAATTAGGGTTTTCAATATTACATGTTATGTTATAAGCTCTATCTTTTGGGAGTGATTTCAATGAAATATATCTAAAGCTGTTTGGCGCAACAGTTGCATCTTCTAGGTAAAAAGGACCAGATCCAGAAACTGATTCTGCACTTATGTTGTGAATAATAAAAAATGACAAAATAATCAATACTATTTTTTTCACGCTACTACCTATAAATTATTGCTATGATAAAGTTATACGTATATTAAATAGCAATGCTTGTTTATAAAGATTGATATGATAATTCATTTATTAGTGATTTGTCAAGCTAAGAGCAATAATTGTAAGAATAATAATGGCCAACATTCGTAGTTAATAATATATAAATTAATATCTTGGATGTTATGTGTTGCTAATCCTGCTAATCCTGCTAATGTATTGATCTCTATTTTAGCGATATTAGCAGAATTAGCATTGTTTCATGTTTATTTTTAATTTAATAAATATGGATTTATTTCAATATAGTTAGGTTTATCAGATTTATTTAAGTTTGCTCTATTTAGCTTCTGTAGCTCATTTACAGTTGCTGTAATTGCTGCGCTTTTTCTTAAATTTTGGGGCCCATACTGCATAACTATCGAACTTTTGACTATATTTGTATTATTTTCTTTACAGTAATGAATTAACCATTTTTCCAAATGATTTGCATTAGCAAGTTCAGGAGATAAAGATAGTTCATTAAAAAAGTATTTAGATTCATTTAAATGCCATAATATAATCGATGTAGCTGTATTAATTGCACTCAATGCAACTTTGTTGCTATTTCCATTAGATTCAAAATAACTAATTAAAGCTGCAAGCCTTGCTATATTATCGGCTGCTTTAGATGCTACATCTTTGATATCTGATAGTTCACCGCTTTTATGTAGCTGAATTTCGATATCGTCGTGAGCTTTTATCCATGCTGATTTTGCCTCAGGAGCCAATTCCATTATTTTAGGTGTTAATATACCATTGTTATCAATAGGAGCTGGTTGATTTAATATTTCTGAAATTTGTTTATTAAATCTTTCCAAGTCTGTCCAAATGTCTGGTGCTTCGGTAAATAAACGTGTTCCTTGTGTTGATTCTGGCCATGAGAATAAGACTCTAGCAAAATAACCAATACCACGAGCCAATGAGCCAAATCGAGAGATAAATTCTCTTAGGGTAGCCTCTTGAACTTGAATTGCCATGCTTAATCTAACTTCTTTTTGACCAAATGATTCAGATGTTCTTCTGTCTGTTGAAATGCCTTTTCCATCCCATCCCTGATTGTAGGTCGCTAGATTGCGCATTACACTGTCTTTATTCATACCATGGCCACCAAAAATAACTCCGCCCTCACTTGAAACTATTCCAGCAGATGGCCAAACTGTTGCTAAATTATGATTTAATGCTTCTGGAGTAACATCATTATATATAATTTTTGGTACTATTGGTGATTCAGGTTTAATATGCTCAAGGTTAATTAATTCATCTTCTTGTAATTGAGTATTTTCTCCTTGTTCAGTTAATTTTTTAATTGTATTTTTAACTCCGTTATATTTAGCTTGCCACGCATTTAGTTTAGCTTGATAATCTTTTATCAACGGCTTTGCATTTTGATGTTGCTTTTTTTCATATTCATAAATAGATTTGGTAAATAAATTATCACAAGTTGATTTTCTTTCACCTGAATCTGCAATTGTAATAAAAAATAAACTGGTTGGACCATTTAACTTGTTATCACGTTTAACATCAATATATGTTTGACATGCTAATGAAATAGCAGAAATTGCAGAAGCTGTTACTAAAGGGACAGGAGCTTTTGTATAGCTTTGAACTTCTTTAATTGCGTCTCGAATTATGATTGGTAATGAATCTAATGGGTATGGCTCTCTTTTAATAACTGCTGTTAAAGGTAGAGGCTCGCTCCAATTATTTTTATAAATAGAGAGATCTTTAATTAATGGTAAATCAATTAGAGTTTGTTTTGTTGCAGTATGGTTTTTTTCTAACCAGTCGATTATATCATCTCCAGATTGCAAATTAAGAGCATCAACATCAATACACTCAATACAACAATCTAAAGATTCTAAAATTTCTAAAAGATCTTTAGTATATTTTATTCCAGCGTCATCATAATCTCTCCATATTATAATTTTTCTATTTCTGAGAGGCTCCCAGTTTACTGTTCTTGCCGTTGATGATCCTCCAGAAGTTGTTGCTGTCAAACCAAGCTTTTCTAAGGCATCAACCTTTTGTTCTCCTTCAACAATCCATACAGGTGATTCAGAATTATTTTTTAATGCTTTTAAATGATATAATACTTTTTTTCCATTAAACTTTGGCTCACCTTGAACCCATTGATTTTTTGCTGAATCAAGGTGAAAAGGGCGTATCCACTTTTCACTATCAGGATGTTTTAATCTAATACGAATATAAGATATATTATTTAAGCCATCATCATATACGTGAGTAGCAATATATTTTAAGCCATTATTTAATTCATTTTTAGCATATTTATCTATAAGTGTATTTACTATTTCTGTTAAATTATTATTCATAGCTCCATGCTCCAAAGAAATTTACTGTTTCAATAAAATTAAAACCATATCTTTGCATGTGGAAATCAATTATGTCTCCACCTTTGGCACAACATGCAAAACAATAAAATCTTCCATTGATCATATTAAGATTTAAGCTTGGAGTTTTATCATCATGAAATGGACATTTTACATTGACCTTCTCTAACTTGATTTTCATGCTAGGAAATTCTCGTTTATAGTAAGATGCTGGAGTTGGAAGTAATTGTTTATTTAATTTTCTTTTATACATAATTAACTCCTTTTAATTACTATTGTTATCATGAATTTTAGGAAGATTATTTGCCCAATTTTCTATTTCTGATCTTAGATAAGCTGGACGTTTACCAATTAGGTTTCTAGGCTTAGGGAAATCAGGAAGTTTTACAAGCTCATAAAATTTAGTTGATCCTATCCCTAATAATTTTTGAGCTTGTTTTGGATAAAGTAATAAGGACGAGTCTTTCATAATAATTCTCCAATAAAATTGTTTTTAATGATCCATATGAGATCTTCATATGGTTATTGGAGTATGATAAAGAAAAAAATTTTTTTATTCTGGCCTCGATTTCACAGGGTAAAAAATAAGCCAGTGTTATAGGGCTGTTATGTTTCAAGCATTATAGGAGCGATTTTATCTTGATATATAATTAATAATTCTTTAAATACGTATACATCTGACTTATAACTTATATTTTTATCTATTAATGTTTGAATTTTATATTTGATAGTTTCATTTGATTTGGTTTTATTGTATTCTTGGCAGTAATATTGAAGAGATTTGTCTTCTTTATCTGACATGTTATCTGCGGCAATAGTGATTGTCCGTAAAAAGCTTTTTAACTTACTCGGTTCATAATAATTATTAGGCTGTTTAAGTCCTAATAATTCCGCAATAAACAATAATTCAAAATAAGCTTTTTTGATTATATATTCTTTGTTAAATGAAGAACCCTTTTTTTTATTTAACAATTCATATAATTTGATAATTTCTTGAGGAACCTCAAAAAAGTGTGATGAAAAATTATTATCAAAAAATTTTAAATCATCATTATATATATCTTGTTTAAGCTCATTCAATAGAGTAATAGCTTTATGCAGCTTTTTTTTAATTTTTTTCGTTTCTGTCTTGTTGCTCATATTGATTAAAACTTGATGAAAATGCCATGAAGAGATTATTTCCATGGTTAATTCTTGTGATATTTCATATTCAAGAATATTATTTATTTTTGTTGTAATATTATCTAATTTATGAAAATTACTTTGTACTGGCGCATACATATTTAGTAATCTTTTCATCATACGTGTTGATTTAGTTAAAATATTATCTTCTTTAATCATAATGATTCCCTCTGTTCGGTGTTGTTCAATTTATTTTTATATGAGAGCCAATCACTATACCATTCCATTAATTGCCTACGTTCCAATTTAAAATCAGCCCTTAAATACACCCCTTTAACACCTTGCGTTTTATGAGCTAACTGAGCTTCAATTGCATCGCTTCTAAAATTACTTTGCTCATGTAGTACACTAGAGCTAAGACTGCGAAAGCCATGAAGGGTATGCCTATCTTTATAACCAGTATTATGTAAAACCTTACGGGCAGAAGTTTCACTAATTGGTTGATATTTTTTTGAAGAAGGTGAATTAAATAGATATGGTGAAAACCCTGTAATTAATTTTAACTGTTTTAACAAATTAACTACTGGGGGTGATAAAGGAACCCAATGAGGTGCTTTCATTTTCATTCTATCAATAGGAATATGCCATTCTGCTTGATATAGATCAAATTCATCCCATTTAGCTAATCTTAGCTCTGATGGTCTTGTAAAAAGATGGGCTAATATTTCAATATAAAGTTTTACTATATTATTTGCAGAGCTATTATTTATATTTTCAAGCATTGAATGTGCTTCATTCGATTTAATAGCTGATTGGTTTTTTATTGCAGGCTTTGGAGCTAAAACTTTTTTTAATCCTACAAAAGGAAAATTACTAGTAATAGATGTTCCTACAGCAAATTCAAAAATAGATTTTAATTTATCATGTAGCCTATGAGCTATTTCATAGTGTTGTTTATTTTCATGGGGCTGAATTATTTGTAAGATGTCATTTTTAGTTATGGTATTAACATCTTTATTACCAATGATAGGTAAGATATCTCTTTTTAAACTATTGCTATGTTTTTTATAAGTTACATCTTTCCAGTTATGTTGATTTTTTTGTAACCAACGTTCAGCTATATGTTGAAATGTTAATAGATTTTGTTCTTCGTTTTCTTTTTTTCTAGGATCTATATTATTTATGAGAAACGAACGATACTCTGTGGCAGTAGCTCGAGCTTGCAATAAACTAATGTTTGGATATTTTCCGATAGTAATAGTTTGTGGTTTTTTCTCCCATTGAAATCTAAATATAAAAACTTTACTTCCACTTGCTCTGGCTTCAATAGATAAGCCATCACGATCTTTTAGTCTTTTAGTTTTTCCATTAACTGGTTTTAATTTTTTTATTGTTATATCTGTTAACATTTTTCTTCCTCTAACAAGCAACATAGGGAAAGATAATCAATAAAATTGTTTACCCAAGATCTTACCCAATATATGCGCGGTTGTACGTGTATTGTTAAGTAAGGATAAGAACAAATTATAGATTAAAATAAACAATATTTTTATATAAATCAATAAATTAGATATGATTACGAAAAGTTGAGAAGTATTAAGAAAAGTCTGTATTTTATACTATGGCTCCCCGGGACGGACTCGAACCGCCGACCAAGTGATTAACAGTCACCTGCTCTACCGACTGAGCTACCGGGGATATGATATCAGTAACTCTGGACTAGATGAGCTAATGTTAATATTTTTAATGTGTAAAATCAAGGATTTTTTCAAAAAAGTTTAAATAAACTTTGCTAAACTTAAGATAGTAATAAATTATAGGTAAGTTTGCATGCAATGGAGTTTTTTAAAGAAGTTATATGTTTCTGCTGAGATAGGTCTAGCTACTATGTTAAGCTTTTGGTTGGGTGGACTTATTACTGGTTTCTTTTATACAGGCATGCCTATTATGGGTGGTTTATGGGTGGCTATTTCTGCAATTATAGTATTACAAGATAGAAAAGATATAACTGAGCATTTTGCTTTTGTTAGAATAGCAGGATCGTTTGTTGGTTCGGTGGTTCCAGGAATAATTTTATCTTTTTTACCAGCTAATTTTTATACTATTTTTCTTATAGTTTTTCTTACAGTTTTTATTTGTAATATTTTGAATTTCAATGAAGGTATGCGTCTTGCTGCTTTAACAGCGTCTGTAATTATAGCTGTAAGCCTGACCGATCCAAAAGTAGCTTTTTATATGAATTCCGCATCAAGATTTGTTGAATCTTGCTGCGGATCTTTTTTGGCAATTTTAATTAGATATCTTACGCATTATTCTATTCAATACCTAAAGAAATAACAGCATTATTTAGCCTATCTAATGCTATTTGTAGATTTTCCATACTAGTAGCAAAAGATAGCCTTAAATGATTAGGCATGCCAAATGCAGAACCAGGAATTAGAGCTATTTTAGCATCATTGATTAAGAATTCAGTAAACTCTAAATCGTTTTGAAATTTATCTGTTTTACTTATTAATTCTTCTATACTAAAAAAGCTATAAAAAGCACCTTCTGATTCAAGACAATGTATGCCAGGGATAGAGTTAAGTTTTTCAACTACAAAATCATGACGTTTTTTAAATTCTACTACCATTTTTGCAACACATTTTTGCTCTCCTGATAAAGCTTCAACTGCTGCTGCTTGTGATATAGAGCAAGGATTTGAGGTGCTTTGAGATTGCAGTTTTTTCATAGCCTGAATAATTTCAACAGGCCCAAGAGAGTATCCTATACGCCATCCTGTCATAGAGTATGCTTTTGATACACCGCTTAGAATAATAATTCTATCTAGTAAATCAGGGCTGACCATTGCGATATTATGGAATTTTTCTTGAGACCAAGTAATTTGTTCATAAATATCATCAGTTAAAATATAAATATTGGGATATTTTTTTAATACTTTTGCAAATTCAAGTAATTCTGACTTAGAATACATTTGCCCAGAAGGATTGCTTGGGCTGTTTAATATAAATAGCTTAGTATTTGGGGTTATCGCCTTCTCCAATTGCTCTGATGTAATCTTATATTTTTGTTTTGCATTAGTATCAATAATCACTGGTTCAGCATCAGCTATTTTTATTATATCAGGATAAGAGACCCAATATGGAGCAGGAATAATTACTTCATCACCTTTATCTAAAATGCTCAAAGCAAGATTATAAATACCTTGTTTGCCACCAGATGATACTACTATTTGGTCTAAATCATAATTTAAATTTAAGTCTTTATAGCGTTTTTGAATAGCTGATTTTAATTCAACAGTGCCATCAACAGCAGTATATTTAGTTTGACCATTATTTAAAGCAGTAATTGCTGCTTGTTTAATATGTAATGGTGTATCAAAATCAGGCTCTCCGGCACCTAGTCCAATAATATCAACACCTTGTTGTTTTAATTGCTTAGCTTTAGCTGTAATTGCAAGTGTTGGAGATGGTTTAATACGTTGAATTCTTTCAGATAAAACAGATGAGCTCATAATCATTGCCTATAAAATTATATTTAAGAGAATTATTAAATTATAAGATAATATAAAAAATATAAAAGAGAAAAATTGAGGTTGTAGAAATTATATGTGTTAACTATATATTTTAACTATGTGTTTTAAATCCACATTTAGAAGGATCTGATGTATAACAAGTGCATGCAACTTTGGGAAAACTTGTTATGTGTTTGCAAGCCCAATAATTATTGCCATTATCTGGAGACGAAGTTTCAACTCCTGGTACAGGTCGATAAGCTCCATTTGCTCCTTTTTGTTCTAATCTTATAATTTCATGAATTACTTCAGTTGGTTTATCTACATTTTTAGCATCCATGCTGTAATCGCCTAAGTAATCACATTGAACAAATCCTGCGGAATTAATAGTATTATGTGATTGAATCCATTGGACTTTATATAATTTTTTTATTGTATAAGAATTGCCTTTTCCTAATTGTGGATAGATATAAAATCCTGACCATCCAGAAATTTTAGTTGTCCAATTATATCCGCCTATTTCTTTTTGAATTGTTTCAACAGGAGGGCAATAAGATAAGTTTTTTTGGTAACTAGCTTGAATATTGTTTGTTATAACTAATCCAAATAAGCTCGCAAAGTATATGAAAATAAATTTATTTAAATTTGATTTGTCCATATTCCAATTATAGCAAAATTTTAAAGTATTAGTTTAAAGTATTAAATAAAAGCTTCTTCACTGACTTTATTATTATCGACAATTACTGGCTCAGAGCTTTCTTTTCGTTTTGCAAGTTTAGTTTTTTCAGTATGACATATTAAGTATGCTGCAAATATATCACTAATGACGTTAGTAGTAGTTTGAATCATATCATTTATTCTGTCTATACCTGCAATTAAAGGTAATGCAACAAGCGGCAAATTAATAGCGCTTAATACTGCACCCATAACAATAATACCAGAGCCAGGAACTGCTCCTGCTCCCATAGTTGTTAACGTTACAGTTATAATTAAAGAAATATATTGAATAGTTGTTAAATGAATACCGAGCATATTTGCTGTGAATATAGCAGCAAGAGTTAAATACATTGCTAATCCACCTAAATTAAAATTACATCCTAAAGGGATTAAGAATTTAGCTATGCTAGGATTTATATTTAAATTATCTTCTGCACATTGGATTGATACAGGCAAAGTAACGCCGCTACTTGTTGTGCTAAATGCGAATAATATTGCAGGCATAATGCCTTTTATAAATTTTATTGGAGATTTTCTCATGAAAAGAGCAATAATAATGCAAAAAATAGCAACTAGACACAGGCAAGATAAAATTAAAGTTAATATAAATGAAATTAAAGGATAAAAAGCTTTAAGACCAAATGCGCCAAAAGTACACGCTATTAAAGCAAATACACCATATGGAGCACTTTGCATTACTATATTGGCAAGCTTATGAGAAACATGAGAGAGTGATTTAAAAAATTTAGCAAAAATTTCCCCGTGTTTACCGCTTTGATTAATTGCTACACCAAGTAGTATTGCAATAATAGTCACTTGTAAGATGTTTTCATTTACAATAGCAGCAAACGGATTAGAAGGAATAAGGTTCTTAAAAAAATCTGCGATTGAAGAAGTATGAGGAGATATACTTGTTGCACCAACAAAATGAGATGAATTAAGACCAGTGCCAGGCATTACAATGTTACCAATTATAATAGCTAAAATAGATGCACAAACTAATGAAAAAATATAAAACAGCATTGCTTTGATTGATATAGAGCGCATTTGTTTGGCATCTTTTATAGATGTAACAGCGCATACTATAGCACTAAAAACTACAGGAATAATCAGCATATGTAAGGCGTTCATAAAAAGATCGCCCAACGGCTTTATGATAATTATTTTAGGACCAATTAATGTGCCTGTTATTGAGCCTAAAAATAAAGAGATCAGTATCTTTTGCCAGTTTTTTAAATTTAACCATTTTGCAGCCAATTTTTTAAGCATGTATACCCCGCCTTAAAGATTCTAATGTATTTACCGTAGCTTAAACTAATTAAGTTTTCTTGTTTACCAAATCATACAGTTTTTATATTAAGCTATGTTTAATTTTTTTACTAGGGGGGAGCTAAGTTTTTTAGTTAATTATACTAAATATTTGCTATATTATATGAGATTTTAATTTAGCTTAAGATATTTTTATGATTGATGAATCAAATAAGTTTAATATTTTTATACAAAATGATGCTCTTATTAATTTAAAGTCTTTTTTAGATGTTAAGTTCCAATACATTAATAAGCTAGTATTGATAACTGATAATATAGTATTTGATTATTATGAAAATATTATTAATAAATTACATGCATATGTAATCGTTATTCCAGCAGGCGAGAATTCAAAATCGCGTGAAATGAAAGCTTATATAGAAGATCAGATGTTTGAATTACAATGTGGCAGAGATACTTTAATTTTAGCTTTTGGGGGAGGTGTTGTTACAGATTTAGCAGGTTTTGTAGCTGCAACTTATTGTCGCGGAATACCTACTATATATATACCTACAACTCTTTTAGCGCAAATTGACGCATCAATTGGAGGTAAAACAGGAATAAATACACCATATGGTAAAAACCTAATCGGAGCTTTTAAGCAGCCAGAGGCAGTATTTATTGATCCTAAATTTTTAAATACATTGTCTGATCTAGAATATTACAGTGCCTTTGCTGAAATTATTAAACACTCCTTGATTTGCGATAAAGATTATTTTAATTTTATTTTAAATAATATAGATAAAGCTAAAAATAAAGATAGTAAGTTTTTATTAGAAACTATACAAAAAAGTTATGAGATTAAATTAAATATAGTGAACCAAGATGAGAAAGAAAGAGGACTTAGAGAAATATTAAATTTTGGTCATACTATTGGTCATGCTATTGAGGTTGCATCAAATTATACAATAAATCATGGCCAAGCTGTTGCTTTAGGAATTTTAGCTGAAAGTTATATTTCTTGTGAATTAAAAATATTAAGCCTAGAGAACTTTCAAGAAATTCAAAAAATTATTAATTTATATAATATTAATAATATATTATTAAATATTAATCATAAGCTTGATAAAAAAGACATATTATCTAACTTGAAATTAGATAAAAAAAGTAGAGCAAATCAAGTTAGATTTGTTTTAATCCAAGATATAGGAAAAGTTTATATATCTTCTAAGAATCAATACGCTAATGTTATTGATGATAGTTATATTAGTTCTGGACTAGATTTATTATTAGAATTTTTTTCAGAAAATACTTGATTTATCAAAAATAGGCAATATATATGAGATATTGTTTACGATAATTTAAATCTTAAATTTTAAGATAGTGTAAAATATATTTTTATTTAGAAGGAGATAAAAATGTCTGAGTCTATTCGTCCTCTACATGATCGTGTAGTGGTTAAACGTCTTGAAGAAGAAACTAAATCTGCAGGTGGAATCGTGATTCCTGATTCTGCTAAAGAAAAACCAATGAGAGGTAAAATTCTTGCTGTAGGTAATGGTAAAACAAATACTGATGGTAAAGTTTGTCCTTTAGATGTAAAAGTTGGCGATGTAGTTTTATTTGGTAAATACTCTGGAACAGAAGTAAAACTAAACGACGCTGATATTTTAGTTTTACGTGAAGAAGATATCATGGGTGTAATTGAAGCTTAATATATAATTTAAATATTATTACATTAAGTGTTTTACAGTAAGTTTAATATAAATATCGAAGGTATATAGAATATGGCAGCTAAAGAAATTAAGTTTCATAGCGACGCGCGTCATTTACTAGTTAGTGGCGTTGACAAATTAGCAAACGTAGTAAAAGTAACATTAGGACCTAAAGGGCGTAATGTTATTTTAGACAAATCTTTTGGAGCTCCAACAGTTACTAAAGATGGCGTATCTGTTGCAAAAGAAATTGAGCTTAGCGATAAGTTTGAAAATATGGGCGCGCAAATGGTTAAAGAAGTTGCATCTCAAGCATCTGATGTTGCTGGTGATGGTACAACTACTGCAACTGTATTAGCACAAGCTATTGGTAAAGAAGGCTGGAAAGCTGTTGCTGCTGGCATGAATCCAATGGATCTTAAGCGTGGTATTGATAAAGCTGTTACTGAAATGGTTAAAGAATTACAAAAATTATCTAAACCATGTTCTGATGAAAAAGCAATCGCTCAGGTTGGTACTATTTCGGCTAATTCTGATACAGAAATTGGTTCTATTATTGCTGAAGCTATGGCTAAAGTTGGTAAAGAAGGCGTTATTACTGTTGAAGATGGTTCAGGTTTAGAAAATGAATTAACCGTTGTTGAAGGTATGCAATTTGATAGAGGTTATTTATCTCCATACTTTGTTACTAACCAACAAAATATGAGTTGTGAATTAGAAAATCCATATATCTTATTAGTAGATAAAAAGATTACTAACATTCGTGAGTTATTAACTACTTTAGAAGCTGTTGCAAAATCTGGTCGTCCATTATTGATTATTGCTGAAGATGTTGAAGGCGAAGCCTTAGCAACTTTAGTTGTTAACTCTATTCGTGGCGTAGTAAAAGTATGTGCTGTTAAAGCTCCTGGTTTTGGTGATCGTCGTAAAGCTATGCTTGAAGATATTGCTATTTTAACTAAAGCAACAGTAATTTCTGAAGAAGTTGGTTTAAACTTAGAAGCTACTAAATTAGAAGACTTAGGTTCTGCTAAAAAAATAGTAATTACTAAAGAAAACACTATTCTTGTTGATGGAACAGGCGAAGTTAAAGAAATTAATTCTCGTGTTGCTCAAATTAGAGCTCAAATAGAAGAAACTTCTTCTGATTATGACAAAGAAAAACTACAAGAACGTGTTGCTAAATTAGCTGGTGGCGTTGCTGTAATTAAAGTAGGCGCGGCAACTGAAGTTGAAATGAAAGAGAAAAAAGCTCGTGTAGAAGATGCTCTTCATGCAACTCGTGCAGCTGTTGAAGAAGGTGTTGTTTGTGGTGGTGGTGTTGCGTTAGTTCGTGCAGGCCAAGCTATTAAGAAATTAGTAGGTGACAACCATGATCAAGATATTGGTATTGCTATAGTTCTTAAAGCAATTCAAGCTCCATTACGTCAAATAGTTGCTAATGCTGGTGGCGAACCATCTGTGGTACTAGAAAAAATCATGGCAGGCAAAGGAAACTTTGGCTTTAATGCTGCAACTGATGTTTATGGTGATTTATTTGAATTTGGTATTATTGATCCTACTAAAGTAGTAAGAACAGCTTTACAAAAAGCATCTTCAATTGCTGGATTAATGATAACAACTGAAGCTATGGTTGCTGATTCAAAAGATGAAGCTGGCGATGCTGGTGCTGGTGCTATGCCTGGTATGGGCGGCATGGGCGGAATGGGAGGAATGGGCGGCATGATGTAATCATTGCTGTTTACCTTTCATTTTATAGAGCGGGGGCTTCCCCCGCTCTTGTCTTTATAATATAATGAAACATCATTATTAAATATCAAATAATAAAATTTCAATGGATAAGAAAACAAAAGCCTTAAATCAAAAGCAAGCAAATGCTGAAAAAGTATATAAAATAAATCAAAATAATTTACCAGTATGTTGTCCAATGCCTGACATGGTTATTTGGAATTCACACCCAAGAGTTTATATTCCTTTAGATAAAACTAACCTTAAGGATATGTGTCCATATTGTGGCGCACAATTTGAATTACAAAGCTAATGATTTTAAATTTTTGCTTGTTTAAGTATTTTCCTTATGGGGGAATGCAGCGTGATTGCTTAAGATTAGCAAAAGCGTGCTATGACGCTAATTATGAAGTAAATATTTATGTTATAAAATGGCACGGAATAAAGCCTGAAGGTATCAATGTTTTAGAATTTCCTCAAAAAAATTTTCATAATTATAAAAAATATCAAAATTTTAATACACAAGTATTAGAATATATAAATAAAAAATTTTCAAAATCAGGAATTAAAAGCTTAAATATTGGTTTTAATAAAATGCAAGGCTTAGACATTTATTATGCAGCCGATGGATGTTTTATTACTAAAAATCAAAAAAGATCATGGATTCATAGGATAACAGGTAGATATAGATATTTCAAAAAGATGGAATACGCTGTATTTGGTAATGCTAATGATGATAACATTAAAAATACTAATATTTTATTTTTGATAGATAAACAAAAGCAAGTTTACCAAGATTATTATAAAACTGATAATAATAGATTAAATATTATGCCACCAGTAATCGAATCTATAGATTTTATTCGAGAACTAAATGAAATAATATCAGTTAATGGTTCAAAATATAAAAATGATTATAAAGAAAAATTATTTCAAAAATTAAATATTGATTGTCCTAAATATTTATTTTTATTAATAGGATCAGGATTTAAGACGAAAGGTCTTGATAGAATTTTGTATGGTTTAAGCTATTTAAAACAGCAGGGTTTAAGTAATTTTAGATTGCTTGTTATAGGAAATGATAAAGCTTCAAGCTTTACTGCATTAATAAATAAATTGAAATTAGGTAATCATATTACTTTTACAGGAGGTAGATCAGATATTATTGAGTTAATGCACATAGCTGATTTATTATTGCATCCTGCATATAATGAAAATACAGGTAAAGTAATTATTGAAGCATTAGCATCAGGTTTACCAGTTATTTGTTCTGATTCATGCGGATTTGCAAAGTATGTGACAAATTCAGATGGAGGGATAGTTATTAACAATTTTACTCAAGATAAATTTAATGCTAATTTATATGAATTAATAATAGATGCAAATAAGAGATCACATTTTTCCCGAAATGGAATAAAATATGGGACTAACTTTCAAAAAGATTCAGATGCTAATAAATTATTAGAGGTGATAAATAATTTTAAATAATGTTATATTTAGAAAAAACTTTTAAAAATAATTTAATTAGTGATGATGTAAAAAATAATAATTCTAATTATGCCTTTGATAATATTTTATCTTACAAAGGCCAAGTTGTAAGAAATGTTGCAAATAGAACGACTGTAAAAATAAAGATAGGTAATTCTGAATATTTTATTAAGCAGCATAATGCTCAGACTTATAAGGCTACTTTAAAAGAAGTATTAAAAAATTTTTTAGCTTTTAAAAAACCAGTTTTAAGTGCATTAAATGAAGTTCAGGCTATCTGGCAATTAGAAAAATTAGGAATTGATACTTTAACAGTATCAGGATATGGTTTTCAAAAAATAAATTTGTTTAAAAATAAATCTTTTATTATTACTGAAAGTTTAGAGCCTGCAATGGACCTAAATGATTTAAATAAAATTGTTAAAGGTTTAAATTCGAAACAAAGTTATATATTAAAAAGAAATTTGATAAAAAAAATAAGTAAAGTAACTAAAAGCATGCATGAAAATTATTTAGTGCATCAAGATTTTTATTTATGTCATTTTTTATATAAAAATGATAAGTTATTTTTAATAGATTTACATCGGATGCAAAAAGTTAATAAATTATTTTTTAACTACAGAAAAATAAAAGAGTTAGCTGATTTATTTTTTTCTACAAAATGTGTGAAAGAAATTAGTAAAACAGATGTTTTTTATTTTATAAAATGCTACTTTGATAATAATTGTCTTAAAGATATTTTTGCGAAAAAAACTAATAAATCTAATTTTCATAAAATAGAACTAAGAGCTAATCGATTATATAAAAAAGCGGTAAGAAAAAATATTATTTAATATGGATATATAAGATGGATAATTTAACTCTTCAAAAAGCAACCTATCAAAATATTAAAGATGTTTTGAAATTTCCAAATGATGAATTTAAGGTAGTAGAAATCTTAAGGTTTTTACCTAATAAAAGAGTTGTATTTAAAGCTATTAAGAACGATAAAGAAGTAGTAATAAAACTTTTTTTTAATAAAGATAGAAAAAAACGTAATAAAGAATATCAAAAAGAAGTTGGTACAATAAAAATATTAACTAATTTAAAACTAGCTACTCCTGAGCTATTAGATTATAAAAAATTATATTATAGAGATTATGATTATGTTGTTACCAAATATATAGGTATTTGTAATAAAAAATTAGATATTCAATCTTATTATAAAGCTATAGCTGCGCTGCATAATCATGGAATCTATCAAGAAGATATTCATATTGATAATTTTATTACTAATAGCGATAAGTTTTATTATCTTGATGCATCAGGTATGGACTTAAAATATTATCATCAAAAAATATTGCCTAAAATTGCACTTGATAATTTAGCTTTATTTATTTGTCAGTTTAATTTAAATGAACAAGAAAAATTCATTGAGAACTTAGAATATTATTTTCAAAATATAACGTACTTAAGTAAATCAGAAATACAAAAAAATAGTCAAAAATATAAAAAATACATAATTAAAAAGACTAAAAAAACTTTTGCCAAAAGGCTTAAAGATTATGGTCAAAAAATATTTAGAAATTGCAGCGATTTTGTTACATGCAAATTGGTTGATAAAAATAAAAATAAAATATCAGGAGTGTTTGAGCGAAAAACTTATTATAAATATCAGAGTTTTTTTGAGCAATTTATTAATAATCCGAATTTATTTAAAGGTAAAATAATAAAATATTTTAAAAAGGGTAATACAGCTGAGGTATATTTATTAGATACAGGATCTACCAAATTTGTAATTAAATATTATAAAAGTAAAAATAAGATTCATTCTTTTAAAAATTATTTTTTAAAAACACGAGCAAAAAAATCATGGTTTTTTTCTAATATTTGTAACTTTCTAGAAATTAAAACAATAAAGCCAGTAGGTTATTTTGAATTAAAAAAATTTGGTTTTTTTAAAGGCGCTTATTTTATTACAAAGTATGATGAAAATTTAAATGATCTTAATGAAATTTTAGAAAAAAAGTCTAAATTAAAAATAAATGTTATTGCTAGTAATATTGTAGAAAATATAAAATCTTTGAAGCAACATAAAATTTATCATGGAGATTTTAAAATTTTAAATATTTTGGCTAATAGTAGCAATGATAATAACAATTTTTTTATTATAGATTTAGAGCAAATGAAGCAGGTTAGCAATAAAACATATTTTAATTACTTGCATAATAAAGATTATAATAGATTACTAAAAAGTTTAGATAAGTATAAAGATATACGAAATTTAGTTATTGAAAAAATGAAGGTTAAATAAAATAACATGAAAATATTAGGAATTTCAGGTGCAGTGGGCCATGATGCTTCAGCGGCTATTTTAGTAGATGGTAAATTGGTTGCAGCATGTGAAGAAGAAAGATTAATTAGAGATAAACATGCCAAAAATAAAATGCCTATTAATGCTGCAAAATGGTGTTTAGAATATGCAAATTTAAAACCAGAAGATATTGATCTTATAGCTTTTCCTTATGCTGAAATTGGCTTAAATAGAAAAGACAGATGGCATTATGCAAAAAGATATTGGTATGCTCCAGATAGAGCTTTAGATGCCATTTTTAATGGTAATAGAAGGTTTAGAAAAAACATGTTTAAGTTAAGAGGCATGTTGTCTGATTTAGGTTTTGATTTAAATGATATTAATAAAAACAATAAAATTATTCCAGTTGAACATCATTTAGCTCATGCAAGTAGTACGTACCATTTAAGTAATTTACCAAAAGACAAAAAAATTCCTATTTTAGGTGTTGATGGTAAAGGTGAGTATGCGACGACTTTCTTTGGTTACGGAGAAAATGGTAAAATTCACAAGATAAAAGAATTTTATGATCCTGATTCTATTGGTGGTGTATATGGCGCTATTACTCAATATTTAGGGTTTGAAATGTTGGATGGAGAGTTTAAAGTCATGGGAATGGCACCTTATGGTGATCCAGACAAATTTGATTTGAGTGAACTAATTCAATATAAAGATGGCGAAATAAAAGTTAATACTAAATTAGTTAATACTATTGGGCTAAGAAGATATAAAGATAATAATCAGGGATATTATTTTAGTAAGAAATTAATTAAAAAATTAGGTCCTAGAAGAGAAGGGGATAGCATCGATTATCCATATATACATTATGCAGCGGCAATGCAAAAATTATTGGAAAATATTACTTGTGAATTAGTTCAGTATTATTTAGGAGATATGATCAAAGAAACGAGATCATTATGTTTTGCTGGCGGCGTTGCTCTTAATGTAAAATTAAATAAAGTTTTAATGGAAAAATTTGATTTAAAAGAGTTATTTGTTCAGCCTGCATCAGGTGATTCAGGTACGGCAATTGGTGCTGCAACTTATGTTGCAGAAGAGCTTAAAGATAATGTTGCTCCAATGGAACATGTATATTTGGGTCCTGAATATTCACAAGATGAAGTATTAAAAGATTGTGAAACTTATAGTAAAGAAAATAATAAAAAAATTAATTTTGAAATTATAGAAGATGCAACAATAACAGGTGCTGAGCTGTTAGCAAAAGGTAACCCGGTTGCTTGGTTTCAAGGAAGAATGGAGTTTGGCCCACGTGCTTTAGGAAATAGAAGTATTTTAGGTGATCCAAGCCATAAAGGTGTTGCTGATAGAATTAATGCTCAAATTAAATATAGAGAAAGATGGCGACCATTTTGTCCTAGTATGATAGATTCTGTTGCACATGATATTTTGCAAACAGAGCATCCTGCTCCATATATGACTTTTGCATTTACAGTTGCTGATAGCTGGAAAGATAGAATTCCAGAAGTGGTTCATGAAGATGGTACAGCAAGGGCTCAAGTTGTATCTGAAAAAACTAATCCTAAATATCATAAATTACTTAAAAATTTAGAAAAACTTAAAGGGCATCCGGTTGTTTTAAATACTTCTTTAAATAGACGAGGCGAACCTATGGTTTGTTCTCCATATGATGCTTTAAATATGTTTTATAATTCTGATTTAGAATATTTAATTATGGAAAACATCTTGGTTACAAAATAATATGACATATCAAGTTTTAATTACAGGTGGCGCAGGTTACGTTGGTTCACATCTTTGTGTTGGATTACATAACGCAGGTTTTGAACCAATTATTTTAGATAATTTTTCTAATAGTTATAAAGATGTGATTGATAGAATATATAAAATAATTAATAAAGAAATTCCAGTTATAAAAGGTGATATCAGAGACTATGATTTATTAGATAATCTTTTTAAAAGATATAATATCAAAACAGTAATTCATTGTGCCGCTTTAAAATCAGTTAATGAATCTTTATCAATTCCAATTAAGTATTATGATAATAATGTAGCTGGAAGTATTAATTTAATTAAAGCTATGCAAAATAATAATATTAAAAGTTTAATTTTTTCATCTACTGCTGCAGTATATGGTAATAGTAAGATCATGCCACTTGTTGAAGACACTCATCGGGCAGCAACAAATCCATACGGCCATACTAAAATAATGATGGAAAATGTTTTTATGGATTTAAATATATCTGATTTATCTAAATGGAAGATAGGTATATTAAGATATTTTAATCCAATTGGAGCTCATGAATCTGGTTTTATAGGAGAGAACTCTTTAAAAACGCCAAGTAATATTATGCCAAATATTATACAGGCTGCTAAAAATGAATTAAAGCATATAAATATATATGGCGATGACTACGATACCAAAGATGGAACATGTCTTAGAGATTATATTCATATTATGGATTTAGTTGATGGTCATATAGCCACTCTTCATTATTTAAATCTTAATCAAGAAAAATTATTTATTGCTAATTTAGGAACAGGTAAAGGTATTAGTGTTTTAGAATTAATTGAAACTTTTGCTAAAGTTAATAATATTAAGGTACCGTATAAAATATCTTCAAGAAGAGATGGTGATATTGCTATTTGTTATGCTGATCCTAGTTATGCTAATAAAGTGATTAATTGGCATGCCAGTAGAAGTTTAAGTGATATGTGTAAAGATTCTTGGAATTTTAGTAATAACAGTTTTACTTAATATAATTATTATTCGGAATATAATTTGAGTATTTATAAAATATTTTGGAGTATATTATGTCAATTTGGAAAATGCCTATAACTTTAGAATCAATTAAAAAAAGGTCACAAAATACTTTTGCTGAATATATAGGCATAGAATTTCTAGAAATAGGTGATGATTATTTAACAGCAACATTACCAATTAATAACACAACAAAACAACCTTTAGGGTTTTTAAATGGTGGTGTATCTTGTGCATTGGCTGAAACTGTTGCAAGTACGGCTGCTAATTATTGTGTTGATCAGGAGCTATCTTATTGTGTTGGATTAGAAATCAATGCTAATCATTTAAGGCCTTCAACTGATGGTAAAGTCAAAGCAATTGCCAAAGCCATACACTTGGGTAAAAAAACTCAAGTATGGGAGATAAAAATTTATAATAATCAAAAAAAGCTTGCTTGTATATCTAGGATGACGATGGCTGTTGTTTTAAGATAGCTCCTAACCCTTTCTCGAAATTTCGGGAAAGGGAATAGGAAAAATTTTTAAAGATAATTTTTTTTATCTGTAATCATATCTAGTTTGAACTACAACACCTAGAACTTTTAAAGAAGATTCATCCGTTAGAGTATGTAACTCAGGATCTTTTGATAGTTCCTTTAAGTATTTATCATTATTATCTACGATTAATTGTTGAATTGACACTTTTTGTGTTTCAGTATCTAACACCAAAGTTAAATCTCTGTTACGAGCATTTGCTTCAGGATCAACAAATAGCATAGTATTATTTGTAAGTTTTGGCTCATAGTGATCATTATTTATTAAAAAAGCAAAAGCACTGTCACTTAAGTGAATGTTTGTTGTTACGGTTTTAATAGCCACGACAGATTCTTTATTAATAATCTTTATAATATCACCTGCATTAATTAAAGATGCTTCATACCATTTGACAGAACGTTGCTCTAATTCATTTTTAGCTGGTAGAATTTCTTCTCCTAGTAATTGACTAAAGGTCACACCAAAATATTTAGCTATTGGTTTTAAAGTTTGTAATTTTGGATTGGCATTTTTACCTGTAGCTAAACGATTAATCATAGGCTGAGCTATACCTGTACGGCGAGCTAATTCTGCTTCACTTAGATTGATATTAGATAATAATTTTTTTAAAGTTATACTTAAGTTTGTACTTGAATTTGACATGGTTTAAGGCTCTCCCTTGTAATAGAGTCGTTCGAAAAATTTAAAAATTAAGTTTATAAATAAAACATTTAAGTTTATTATCCAATATGAATATTAGGATAAACTTAAAAATATAGGCTAATTTAAAATATATTCTATTGTATAGATATTGATTCTATAAGTCTATAGTATTTTTGTGTTTTAAAGAATTAGCCTATAATGAATTGTTCTAAACACTAATGTTTATAAATAACCATATGAAATTGCTATATTTTTATTTTATAAATGTCAAAGTCAAACAAAATTCCATAGTTAGGGCCAGAGAAATTTCC